>Ga0207670_10000071_pt1 | contig 71986 bp, 108 predicted proteins | sample KBSS23HmetaG_FD_184339 | JGI IMG/M metagenome (GOLD analysis project Ga0207670, IMG submission 184339) | Switchgrass rhizosphere microbial communities from Kellogg Biological Station, Michigan, USA - KBS S2-3H metaG (SPAdes) (version 2) | ecosystem: Host-associated > Plants > Roots >...
CTTGATTTAACCACATGGTTGCCATCCCTAAACGTCCGCCCTCTAGTTCGGGGCGATCTTTTGGCAATCATGGGAGGAACCGGGAATTTGAAAACAGCAACCGCCCAAAATATCCTGATGTCCAACCCGGAACTGGCGTCTCTCATCTTTGAAATCGAGCTGGCGGAAGAACTGATGGTTGAGAGAAGTATCGCCATGGCAACCCGCACGAGTGGAGACACCATCAGGGAAAAGCTACTCAAAAGCAACGTCCAGTGGCAGCAGACGAACAGATTAAACAATCTCTACATCTGCATGAAATCCAACATCTCCATGAAGTATGTGGATGAGCAGATAGAACGAAGCAGCGCAAAAATTGGCAAAACTCCAGAGGTCTTCTTAATCGACTACATCCAACTGATCCGAGGTTCAGGATCAAGATACGAACGAATCTCAGACGCCGCCGAAGAGGCCAAAGTGTTGGCTAAAAAATGGGGAGCAATCGGAATCATCCTTTCTCAAGTCGGACGACCGCCGAAACGAAAAGAAAAGCCAACTGAAAAACAACAGGTCTATGAGCCAAACTTGGAAGATGCCAAGGAGTCAGGATCAATCGAAAACTCTTGCGGCCTGGTTCTAGGAGTCTGGAAAGACAGTCGAGAAACCATGAAAGTGCGCGTCCTTAAAAACACAAGGGGCGTAGCCGGAAAAACTGTAGGAATGTCAATCGACACCGGATTATGCCTCCGAGAAATCCCCAACCAATAAGAAAACTCCTCCGAGCTATGGGAAATCGCATCCCGATTTTACACCATCTACTCTGGAGAAAATGGCAAAGAGACGCCATAAAAATAGATAAACAAAACAATGGACACCAATCCAAAAATGAGATAAACACAACATAGATATATGAAAACAACTGATTTGAAATACGGTGACGTGGTGACTCTCAATGCTTTTAATGGGCAATATTTCTACCTTGTGAAGGTGGAAAGAGTCGACAAAGACGGAGGCATTCGAGCCATTGAATACACCTGTAAATGGAAAGGAAAATGGGCTAGACCACCCGAAAAGGGTGGTTCTTTCGACAAAGTGAAAAACATCAAACTCCTCAAACGCAAAACCCTTTTCTCGAAATGACTGAAGAAAAAGAAGAATGCGCCCATGAGTGGAAGCCTGTAGCCGGATGTCGCTGTGATACCTTTCAATGTCGCTGGTGCGGGGAGGTAGTTGAGCCGTGAATCCAAAAGGAACCGAGGCTGAAGTCTGTCGAGACATTGCAGATCGCCAGAAAAAAGGCATGGAAAAATACGGGACAACAGTTGCCGAAAATCCTTTATCTCCCCAAGAATGGTTGCAGCATCTTTACGAGGAGGGGTTGGACCAAGTTATCTACGCCAAAAGACTGATGGCCGAAATTTCGTGGAAACCAATCGAAACGGCCCCTAAAGACGGAACATGGATTTTGATTTACGGAGGTTGCATAGGAGATGAACTAGATAATAGAATTGTAACCGCATATTGGGATGATGATGAAAGCTCTGTCTACGATCCCTGTTGGCGAAGTTTTTCCGAAGATGCTGGGGTTTATGGAGCTTTCCATGACACCGAGCCAACTCACTGGATGCCTTTACCGCACCCTCCAAAATGAGTTGGACACAAGAACAGCTAAACTCCGCTTTAAGGGCCAACAAAGAACTTAAAGTAGAGGAGACGCTAAAAGCCCAAGGTCCGGCAGGAAAAGCTCTGATAGAGGCTGTTACGGGCCAAGAAAAGCCCAAGGGGAATAGGAAGATCAATCTGTTAATGATCGGACAGATTCGTGGGGGTAAAAACAACATGGTTGTGACAAGGTCCGGCCTCCATTTCCCGAAAAAGGAATGGGCGAAGTGGCGGGATGAGAAGGTGGCGGAAATAAAAGGACAACTGCCCCAAGACTGGGAACCTATCTCCGCTCCGTGCAATATGAATCTGTTCTATGTATCGGGAGACAAAAGACGCAGGGACCAACCAGCCATCATTGATGCGATCTTTCACGTTCTTGAGAAAGCCGGAGTCGTAAAAGACGATACTCTGATATGGGTTTCAAAATCCACCAGGGACTACGACAAAGAAAACCCATTGGCGGAAATGGAAATTTATTGTTAACAAGAAAAACCTCTGGACAACCATGAAGAATGTGGTAAACAAGGAGTAGATATATAACAACCGAAGGAGAGATAATGAGTGATACACCCGTCGAATTAAAAAAAGCCGAGCCGCAGAAATGGTATGCGGGCGCAAAAAATGATGCCTGCTTTATCATCAACACGCCGCCCCGCCCGTCGAATGACGTCGTTTGGCACGAGACGCCGCACGGACCCTCAATGGTTCTGGCGTGTCAGGAACTAACGCCGGACAAGTGCCAAGCCATTATCGACCAGCACAACAACGAGATTGAAACGGGCGCGCGGCATTTCGCAGCCGCAGATGAGATGCGCGGACAGGCTCTGTTGGAGCTTGGGCTGATGCAGAATGAACGGGATTCGCTTATAACAAACGCGGCGTATCACGAAGAGGCTTACAAAAACGCACAGACGTATATTGAAAAGCTTAGGGTAGACGTTGCGAGCGCCTGTGACTCACACTCCGCCGCCGTCCAAAATCGGAATGAGTGGATGGACAAGGCAAGCGCTCTCGAACGCGAAAACACCGCCCTCAAGGAGCAGCGAGACAGGATGCGGGAGGCGTTGGAGTATGTCCGACCGCTTCACGACGCAACAAGAACCGTCGGAAAGTTAATAGCCGCCGCCCTCACCGCCACAGAGCCGCCAGAGTCTAAATGGCAGCCGATTGAGAGCGCTCCTGAACAGGAGGGCGTTCCATTCCTAGTTCTGTGTCCCAAGAATGACGTTGCGGATTTTGTTATCGTTCAAGTCTCAAAGTTCCAAGGCGATATGTATCCAGACTTCCTAAATGCAAACATTGACTACGCCGACCGGATTACTAATGCGCTCGCGTGGACCCCGACTCTCCCCACAATCGCAACGGCTGGAAATGGGGGTGAGGGGTGAGACCACTATCAGAACTTGTTACCTCTTCAACCGAAGAGGAGAAGATTTGCCTTCTATCGCTAATAGCAGGGCTGCTCGCTTGGAATGGCGGGATTACGTGGCTCGCAATCCTTCTCTTTATCAAGACTGGATTCGACTTTATTTGCCTCACTGTGGCGAGTTTGAAAGAGACTGAGGCCAAATCAGAAAAGGAGTCGAAATGACCGCCCCCGCCAAAAACAAACAAGAGGCTGTGCGAATTGCCATTGCCCTCCATCTAGGAGCTAAGTGGTGGCTATTCGATTCCGGATGGACTCGCCTTAGCTTCAAAGACCTTTCGGAAGTCGGTGGATTCGTTCTAGTGGATGCGCCGAAAGACCCGGCCAAGGTATTTTTTAGCGACACTGTTCCCGATTACTGCAACGACCTAAACGCAATCGTCGATGCGTGCCGGAAGCTAATCACGGACGAGGATTATGGAATGTTCGAGCACCACATGTGCAACGAGATCGAGGCCGAAAGCCAAGAGTCATATGTCAAATTCTACTTCGCCTCTCCAATGGCCTACTGCCTCGCTCTCTGCCAAACGCTAGGCATCAACCTCATTTGAAATAGGATGAAAACGATTAAAATAATGTGGTCCGATGTCTGTTGGCTTGCGCGGGATTTTTACGAAGAGTGCTACGTGGGGATTAACTTGTTTCTGACCTACGCCGTCATTGCGGCGATAATCGCTGTTGTTGCTGTAATCTTGAAGCAGCCTGATGAAAAGGTTCTGGCAATGATGCTGTTTGGCCCTCTTGCGATCCTATTCGTTCTTATAGTGGGACTTATAGCAATCGCGCTTATGGCATCTCCATTCATGTGGGTCTACTTCGCCCACAAGCGCGCCAAGGAGGAATCGAAATGAACTCAAACCTCACCCGCCTGCTTGATGCGGCAAAGGCTGCGAAGGAAGAAAATCCCGGTGAATGGGAATGGGACGGCAAGCCTTGGGACTACGATCCCAGCGAAGAGGCTCCATGGCTACTCGACAAGGTAGGATTCGGCGGGAATCCCGTAATCAGCGGCGAAGTAAAAACGACGGAGGCAATCGCTACTTATCTCGCCGAATGGAGTCCAGAGACGGCGGTTAAGCTGATCGAGGTGATCACACTACAAAGGAAGAGCACGGATGCCTTTTTGCTTGGGTGCACTGCTCTAGGGCGATCTTTTGAAGAGCAAGCCGACGCCATCCTAGAAACCCTCGGCAATGGGGAGGCGCGGTGAAAGCGCGCTCTCCAATTGAAATGATGATAGACGCGGCTTGCGGCGTCCCTGACGAGCCGGTGCCTATAAAGTTGAGTGACGAACAGAAAGAGGCTTGCGCACAACTTGGGCGAAACATCATTAGCAATCTCCGTTGTTACTACCCGGAAATCCTTAAAGAGCGCCCGACTACTTGGCCTCTTCACCTTCGAAATACCATCACCAGCCAAGCCGAGGAAATGCTGCGCGACCTTCTTACCAAATAACCGCCCCTCGGCACGTTTGAAAATATGAAGACTGAAAAGCTAGATAAAGTTAAAGCCGCGCTCAGGCTTGTGGTTGAGCAGGGTGAGAAGGCGAATGTCGGCAGGCTGTCGGCGAGTTATTTCGACTACGAAACCACTCGGCTATATGACGGAGCCAGCGGGCGCGTTGCCGATTTCAAGCAAGCAGAGTCTCACAAGCTTAATCCCTTGGCTGTCCGAATCGCCACCGCCTGTAACCTTGACGCTCCGCTGGCTAAGGCGTTGCTGTTGGCGATTGAGGGACTGGAACGTGACGCCAATGCATATGTTGATTTCCTAAACCCGGCCCAAATTCAGAGACAGATCTCGGCAGCAAGTCGCCTCGAATCCATCCTCAACCAATTCCCCGACGAGCCATGACCCCGACCGAAACCGCCGACTTAATCTTGGCTGAGGCGATTGCGGAAGCGAAAATTCCGACGCTAGAAAAGTGGGATGAAGACCCAAATCAATTACTCAAGCTGAAAGAGCGCATTTTGAGTAAGTTGGAATTTAAGAGTAATGGCTGCGTGGAATGGAAGGGATACAAGCGTATGGGATATGGACAAATTTCTTTCCGCGATAAGTTGTCCTCAGTCCATCGCTTAACATATCAGCTATATGTTGGCAAAATCCCAGTAGGTCAAAACGCGCTACATCATTGCGACAATCCAAGCTGCTGCAATCCTGCTCATATATTTTTGGGCAGCCAGAAAGACAACTCTACCGATTGCGTGCTAAAGGGCCGCCATTCTGAGGTTAGAAAAACTCACTGCAAGAACGGGCATCCATTTCTTCCTGAATATGAAGAAATTGGAACGGCTGGTCGAATTTGGAGGCGGTGCAAAATATGCCGAAGAGATAGCGAACGGAAAAGAAAACGCGCCTACGAGAACGGCAAAAGAATCACCCTCTCCAACGAAGCAATAGAAAGAATGCGGAAATGAACCCTGACAGCTTCGGAACAGTATTAATATATGCGGGCCTTATATTCGCTGGAATCGGCGCAGCAATAAACCTTTTTAGCGGACAATGACCCACCCCGACAAACTGAAAGAGCTGGAACGCGCTATAAAGAAAGCCGAAGGAAGCTATCTTGGCGTCCAAACGGACCTGCTTCTCGCCATCTTGGAGGAGCGGAAAAAACTCCGCGAGGCAGCCCAAACCGTAATTGATCGCATCGTGTCCGTTGGTAAAGAAGGCGGAACTTTTGAATCACTGTTAGCTCAAGGCTCTGTTCGCGAACTTGTGGAAGCACTCACCACCAAACCCGAGGACGATGGGAAATGAAATTAACTAACGAACGCGGCGGTGTGGAAAACGAACAGCAATTCGCAATTACGCGCGCAGAAACTTTTTTGGAACGAAAAATTCTAACTTTGAAAAACAGAATTCAGAAAATGGCGACTGAATGCCGTGCGGCGAAATCGGTGTTAAAACAACTCCAAGCATCCAAAAATAATTAAGTTATGAAGCCAAGAGTTTTTGAGATTCCTATTATCTGCGGATGCGGCGGGGTCACCGTTTGCAATTGCAACACCCCGTCGCCCGCACCTGAGGCAGATATTCCGACGCCGCTAACCGATGCAGCAATTCCAACTCAAATTTACGAGAACATTCGGCGATATGTGCCTGCTGAATTTGCAAGAGGGCTAGAGCGACGGCTCGCAATTCTGGATCAGGCCGCGCAGTTTAGAGAGCGGCACGACAAAAGCCACAGTCAGCTCGTGTGCGAAAACGATGCCCTTCGATTAGAACTCGCCGCGACTCAGGCTCAACTTGCGGGGGCGATCAATACGCTAAACGAAATCGCATCATGGAAAGAAGGCGAGCCTGTGAACGGAAGTTTTGACGAGCCGCATGCAGCAGAAGCGGCTAGAAATTGCCTCGTTTCACTTCAAGCTTCGCGCTGAACATGAAACGCGGACCAACAAACCCTATTACAATTCTCCGAGCTACCGGCAATGCTCAATGGACCTGGAAACATACAAAAATGTCCGACGAGTGGCGTAAATCCTTCTTCCAATCCTGCATCGACAAATGTGACCTTGAGGAACCCAGCCGAACGGTATGGTTAAAAGCCTTTGCTGTTTTGCGGGACCATAGCCGCAAACAACTCTTACAACTAGCCGGGGATAGGTATACTTTGATGAGTGCCTTTAGGTGGGAGAAGGAGAAAGAGAAGCAGAGGATTAAGATTGCGGAGAGACGGGCGAGGAAGAAAATCCCCGGATAATCCCTTGCCTCTTCTCTTATAGTCTTCCGCGTTGCCGCGCAGGAATCGCTATTAGGTGCTGGCCATGAAGGCCTCCGGGTTCGAATCCCGGTCTGGTTCTGCTGTGTAGTTTCTGCCCTCGCGGGGTAACTACAATCACAAAACAGATTGTGATATTGTATCAAATTTGACCAAAGTCCAGCCTTTCTTGTTAACAATAATCGGCGTGGCCCGAGAGCACGAACCGCGTGACCTTTCTCGCAGGACTCAGCCTGCCTTGGGAGCGAATTTCTCCAAATCCTCAGCATCGGCCTGAACCACAGTTGCAGGCGACAAGCCAGAATCACGGGCGAATTTCTGCGAAGCTCCCTTTCCTCCCACGAAAAGAGTTTCCCAATAGGAACAATACTCGCCATCCCTAAGGACCACGCACTTAAACAGCCTGCCCTCTTCCGCCATCTTCTTCATCCTAGAATACCTGGCTTTAACCAAAGAAAGAGAAGTAGCTTCTTTCTTACGATCTGAAGACACAGACCCTCCTTTACGTCCATGAGCAGCAGCACGGGAGGCAAACTCGATACGATTGGCTAGTCTTTTGGTGGTCATAGGTAGCGTTTGAGGATTTCGTCGGGGTAGAGGGAGAGGATTGAATCAAGTTGTTTGTCTTGGGGAAATTTCCCCGGGAAGTCTATTCCTGGTCCAGTTTTACGATATGCGTCTCGCCATTTAATCAAAAATTCCACCGTGCTCTTCAACGCCCTCGCATTCTTGCCGTGCGAGACTGACGCGCTGGCGATGAAGGAGGCGTCAGTCCAAGAATCGTAATTTTCGGATGCCACAACGCTTCTAATAAGGAGGTATGGCTTAATCGAAACTTCTTGATCTGGAAACTGAGCCCGCACCTTGGCTCGCCACTCTCCCGGTGCTCGCTCCTCATCCTTCTTGATTACGTCGTCGAGGAGATTCAACAACGCCTTAATTTTGTCATCTTGAGTCATGGATTAAGAAAGTTTAGCGTGCGCCTCTACAATTTCCTCGATCTTACTGAAGGGGAATGTTTGGCAACCTACCTTAACCATATCTTTCGAAACTTCAGCCATGTATTGATCGTTGAGTTTGATGGATATGGTATTTGGTTTTTCGAGGAGGGCCAAGAACTCGTCGATACTGACTTCAGTTTTTCCTTCAGGGGTGCTAGACCAGTCAAAGTGCCCATCGTAATTTGGAAACTGGAAACCAGTCTGGTTTGGATTCCCGAAAATGTAGCTGTGAGGGAAAAGTTTATTTTTTCGGGCAAACTCAATAATAAATTTCCCAAGATTGGGATTCGTAACTTTGCAGTAGTATGTTTTGTTCATGTTTTGTTGTGGTTGAACGAGTTCGATGAGGTCGTAATCCGAATCTTGTCTAGTATCAAAAGATTCTCGCCCATCTCTCGACCAAGAAGAAGAGCCTCCTTCGACATTTCCTTTCCATGGCCAATCAGAGTGAGTTTTTTCAGCTTCGATTTCGGCAACTTTACCATTACGGGTTCGGAACTGCGCCCCTACTTTAATGTCATTTGGATTTATCATATTGTTTTAATGTTTACTTCACTTGTTTACCGCGAATGAACCAATGGCAGACAGTCGCACCATAGGCCGTAACAGCGTTTAAAGCCTCGTCAGGCGTAACAAACTCTCCCAAGGCTACGTTGGCCTGTCCGTGGGTTGCGTCGGCCTTGTAGGGCGTTTTAGAATCCCCAAACATGGAGATGAAGCCTTCTTTCTTGAGTGGAGACATATCAATGATCTCAACTGTGACTCCAGAGGAGGTTGTTATGGTGTTCATGGTTTAATGGAATCAATAAGAAATTCCGTGCTTTGGATTGCTTCTCTATTGGAATACTCAACTTCTCCCTTTAGAAATCGAAGTTGTTTCAAAATCTCCGGCAGCATCTCAATTGCTTTCTCTCCATCATATCCGAGAGAATCGAGCTTGTGAGCTACCGTTCCCGCCATGGCGATGAATTTGGCGTTTTCTGGCGTCAACATGCAGCAAGCATATGAACATTCCGCGATAGGAGTTCCATTTTCCGAAACAACCCGCACTGCATCGTTGTGGTTGTATCCCTCTGAATCCATACTGATTGCCTTCCACTCTCCTTTAGTTCTAGTTTTCATATATTGGTTAAGGGAAGAAAGTTGTGATTGCTTGCAGCCGCTTGATTTCATCCTTCACAGATTTAAGAACCTTGTCGGCTGCTTTCTGTGGAGTTTTGGCATCACACCAATGTTGATGGTCGTAATGGGCCGAGAATTGAGTTTTGAGATGTCCTGAAGTAACAGCCAGAAGTCCGCACTTGATTGAATAGTGCCATCCGCAATTCTCCCATACTTCAGCTTGCCATTTATCGGGATTCTTCATTGCTGAGATCATCTTCTTTGCGCTCGCATTTGCTTGTTTAAACGCTTGATACGTGCATCCGCAACCGCAAGCTGGTGAGCAGTAATATTTCCCGCTTCTAACAGGGTTCCAATCTCGTTGTAGTTTCATATATTTGTTTTCTTGTTATCAATAAAATACGCTTACAATGCAAGGGTTGATTTTGTTTTCTGTGACTCAAACTGCTTTAGGTAGCCAAGTAACTTTTCCTGCTCTTTACTGCCTCCCATTCGCATCATTTGAATCCCGAAACAGGCCAATGCCCATTTTCCAGAAAGCGCAAGCATGACGAAATCTGACTCCTCGCAATCAAGATCAACAGAAAATCGGTATTCGTGAATATAGTCTGAGCCGTCTTCAAAAACGGCATCCGTCCACCGCGCTTTAATCTGAGACTGAATGGAATCGTATTCTTTTTGATTGTCGCAATAGATAAGTTCGTGATGTTTCATATATTTAATTCCTCATCCCCATCACCTGTAAAAAGATACAGACAATGAGAATAAAGAGAATGAGGATTGAGGTTTTTAGATACCCAGGGATTCGCCGAAACGGAGTCAGGGAGAACCAAGAGGCTTTACAGTTGCGTTTCATCCCTTAATTTCCTTAAAAATTTCCCAGAACCCCGAAAGATCGGAGCTATCCAAGGAGTGCAGTGAAAAATCGGTAGGAATATTGGTATCTCCGATTGGACTGGTGCAGATAACCAATTCAGATTTTCCGCCCGAATTTACATATTCTGCAATCGCTTGCTCGTAAATCCAGCGACTACTGGGCCGAAAGTTTGTGATTCCAGTTCCGCCACGCTGCCAATGCTTCATTATCAGTTCTGTTTTCATAAATTTATTCTGAATCCTCCCAAGGTGCAATTTCCCCAAATACCTCAAGGTATGAGGCGGAAATCTTTTGTTGTAACTCCATAATCTCGGCCTTGTTCCTTTCAGTCGGGTTTGTTTGCGTCAGTATCCACAACTTCTCTCCACGGAGTTTATTACCCAAGAGGAAGGAGGCTATTTTGTGTGCGGCCATGTGTTTGCAGCTACTACCTGTTTGTAAGCTTTGGAATATTCTCCAAGCTTGTTCCGCTTGTTCCATTCGTCATATATTGCGTCATCCTGCCAGTGGTAATCGCTTCGCGGGTTGTTTTGGGCGTAAGCCGAAAGCCAGATTTTATCTTTCGTTTCATTGAAAAGGGTGTCGTCATCCCAACTCTGAATTTTGGCAAGGTAATCCGATTTTGGCTTTCCGTAGTTGTCAGTGTCTTTCATATACTTGTTAACAATAGGGTGAATGTAGGTGTGCGGGTTGAAGGGTGTGAAATGGCGAATGTCAGGGCGGCTGCGAATGCTACACCCCAAGGTATTTACGCCTCATCGCCATCTGATAAATCTGCGCCAGGGACACAGTAACAGAAGAAGGCTCTCGTCTCCCATGTTCCCTAATCTTAAGGGTGCCAGAAGAAGGACAGAGAGTAACAACAAGCTTTGAATTAACCCCATGAGGAGCATCGGGAGCCCGAGAGATGCGGGTAAGTGGTTTGCGTGGTGTGGTGATCATGGGATTAGGAAACGTAAACCAAGTTATCATCGCCTACGTAAAGATCGCATGAGCCAAAGGTTTTTGCGGCAGCAGTCAATTTGTCTCCATTCGGAAGTCCCCGATCCCAAAATCCGGTGCCGTGTCCGTTGCGCGTCAGCCAGAAATCGTGACCGAATTGCTCATCACTCCACGCATCGGAATCAATCCCCTCTTCCTCGCAGTAGGCGATAAAGTTTTGGCAATCTTCCCGCATTTGCTCGCGCGCCTTATCGGATAAGGTGTATTCGCCAGAATCGAGAGGTTCGCCGCTATCGTCCATAGACGACCACAAGGCACACTCAATGTAGGAAGGAAGTACGGAATTTAAGTATTTCATATATTTATTTAGGTTTGGAACTCATCAGGTGACGACATACGCCACGACGCCCGAAGGCGTTTCGTTCTTTTAGAATGAGGAAACGATAATGCCGCCATTGAACTCAATCAACTGGCCGTGATCGCGGATGTAGTCGCAGATTTCATCGTCACACTCATATAGCGCATCTTCAGTGTTTAGATTTCCTTTAGCTTGTTCTTCACCGCCGAAATACTCGATAGCCCAGTCCTGAAGGGAGGAGTATTCGGAGAAGTCGCAACGGATCGCGACAACGTCCAGTTCCATTTCCTCGCCGGCGGATTCTTCGTATTCCTCCAAATACTCGGCGAGAGCACGTGCCCCGGCCCAGCTCCAATTGGCATTATAATCGTTCTTGAGTGCGTGTGCGATGTCTGAGGTGGTCAGTGTGGTTTTCATATATCTACAGAACCTATACGCTTACAATGCAACGATCGCAACAAGTATTTGTGATAAAAGGTGAAAATCGACTAGTTGCGTAGCACGAGCACGGTGAGCGTGTGACCTTTCACGGCAAGCGATGGACTAGGATGGCGCACGCCCCTACGGAGTTCCCCAAAGGTTATGACTCATCTACATAAGAAGAGAAGCAAAGAGAACAAGGGATGAGTTTATTGAAAACAAGCATTACAGACTCTTTTTGTGACTATCTCTGTAACTACAGAGTAAGGAAAAAGAGTGAAGCAGATATGATGAGACTGTAAGCACGCGAGATTGTAGGTTTAAGCGATTCAAAGCGCAAGGGGTTGACTCTTTTCTACCACACAAATAGGCTTGAACAACCCAAGAAACGCGAACATATTGCTGGGATAACATCGCAATAGTCCCTCAAAATGGCTCATTTCTCCAAAAACAGACCAAAAAGACCGTATCGCTACGGTTCAATCGACATTGCCAAGGCAGTTGGTAAGACTCTCCATGCGGTATCAGACGACCGCTATAGACGCTTCTACGATCCCCACGATCTATCTTCCGTAGCCGCCTACATCCACCGATGCCACCTAAAAGCAAACAAGCCCAGGAAGAGCGGGAAACGCAAAGCTCTACCATCCGAGCCGCCTAAAGAGTCAGATTCGACCACTTGAATTATTGTTAACAAGAAAAAAGGCCAGCCGGTTAGAGCTGACCCTTTCTTTGGTTGATTTGGTGGTGAGGTTATGCGGTAGCTTTGGAGATAGCTGATTTCACATTATGGCACTCCTTGCATTTGCAGTCGCTGCCATGAAACATGATTAGATTTCTCAAGGCTCCTTGCAAAGCCTCCAGCATCTCAGGCGCGGCAGCAATGAGCTTGGCGTTCGATTGACGAGCCAAGTAACCGATTGCCTTGTCTGTGTCGGTTACAGCCACAACAACAGGCCCTTTCGTATCTGAAAAAACAATGGCTTGATTTTCCGGCCCCCATTGCAGCCAAGGCCCCGGCGTATGGCTTGCCTTCACAGTCTTAACAGTTGCTTGTGTATGTATGGTGTGTGTTCTCATGGTTTTATTGTTATCTAGTGTTATGCGCGAAAGGTGTAAGTGCCTAGAGGATGCGAGTCGTCTTTGATGATCTGCCAGCCTCCCATGTCGCAATGCTGGACGAGGGCAACAAGGTCCGCAAAGACCGGAGTAACGCGCGACCCTTTATTTCTCCACGTTTCCCCTGAATAGAGAAAGGTGCCTACCTTTCCAGAATCGGGGCAAGTGCATTGCATGCAGACGCGAGCGATAAGGCCATTGTAAGGAATGTGAGGAAGTGTTTGAGCGTTCATATATCTCCCCTTGTATACGCTTACAACCCATTAACCGCAACAACTAGCTGGTAGAAATCGACTAGATAGGTAGCCTAGAATGTAGGGAGACAGAGAACAGAACGAATCTAGGGGCATCCTGGATCGAATAAAGTGGGGAGGAAATTGTTGAGGAAAAAGAGTGAGAGGGTGGCGGGGGTATGGCGGTCGGAGGGGGAGAAGTTATTGGTTACGTATTAGAAATAGACCCTCATCCGCCAACCACTTTTTCTCAAAATCATCAATCAGATAAACAGTCTCTACCTTCCTTCAACCACTTCCATCCTGCCTGTAGGAATAGACAATAATCCATGGATTGATCTTGCTCACCATACCACCCACAAGAGAATGGAGCATTGCTTTCGATTAGAGCCAGTTGTCCGGTTTCCCATAACTCTCCCATGTCTACCGCTCCGCAGAAAGTTTCTGGGAACTGAGTGTCGAGGATTGGAGCTTCTGGGATTTCGCTTCCTTCGTGTCTCTGCTGGTCGTCTTGACTGTCTCCCCAATACCACCAGCCCGATAAGATTTTACCGTTGGCTACGTAGTAGCGGTATTCATTTCTGAATCGGACAATTTCACTGATGAGATACGGACCTTTCTTTTTGCCCTTGTATCCGCGACCTGAATAAATCTTGGCCTTCCATTCCTTGTGCCTGTAGGCAGGCTTTATGAAACAAGGATGACCTAAGGGCCATTCGTCCTGCATCCTAGTTTTACGCAACAAGAGATGAGACAAGAAAGTAGGATGATAGTCGGGCTTTACGTGCCTTCCCAATAAAATCTCAACCCACTCCACAGACCCAAGCGGAATCTCATCTGGTTCGATGGCGGGGAATTTGGCGATGCGATAAGGAAAATTGCGGCACAGAGCCTCAACTCCTCTATCCCAATAACCACTCTGAATTGCGAATTTCATACACACTTAAACAATCTCAACTCTTCTTCTGCTTCTCGCTTGATCTTGCCGAACAGCTTGAAAAGTCTTCTGGTTTCAAAGCTTGATTCGGCCTCTCTCACAATCTCTTCTCTGCTTCTCTTGGGTCTGAGTAGGGCTTGTATCATCTCCAGCTTCTGATGCTCAGCGGTCGAGGTTTCGCCGAACGCTTCCTTCATGGCGAGTTCTTGAAATCTCTTAACGAGCTTTTTGGTGGCCTTTTTATTCACAGTCTGGAGTAATGCTTGCTTGGCGGATAATCATAGCATCTTGGCATCGTCTTCCATGGAGCAGGATTCTCGATTCTGTCCCTAGAATATCGGAAAACAAATCCAAGTTCGGAACGAACAAACTTTTCTCCCAATTCAAAAGTTGCAACGTGATAGGCCGGAATCTCCCGGTGCGAGTTATAGCCTTTGTATCGGCGTCCTCGCCTCTTCTTCATGCCTCCGCCCTTGTTCCGAACCTTCTTAGGCTTAATCCACAACCAGCGCCCTAGAGGCTCGGGAATCACAAGTTTGCCACCCCAATTTATTCCTTCACTCATTTGAAGCCCTTTTATTCCAATTCAAGTAGGCGGATTTTTCAGAACCGTAAACCGCTCCGCGAGCACCGCATCCACATTCTACCCAAAATCTCCATGGCAAATTCTTTTCCGAACAGATGCCAGGGCCAAAAGGATTGTCGTTGCCTTGTCCGCAAAAAGGACAGTTCTTTAATCCCCTGCTCAACAAAATTGATTCCTCACTCATTCCAAATGATGATCCGATACAATCTCCCGTAGTCTCTTCACAACATGGTCGAGATTTTTGGCGTGTGCTCTAGCCAACATGATAGCTGTAGCTCTCTTGTAGTCTCCCTTAGTAGGTTCAGCTCCATCGAGCATCCTATTCATGCAGTTCATGGCGTCTTCAATCCTGATGGCAAAAGCCAGTATTTCGTTGGGGTCAGCGTTCATTGAACATGCGGGATTGTTTGGATGGACTCCACCTGGCCATAATTGAAGGCGAGTAGTGACCTTCATCTCTTCTTTTGGCGGATCGAATCCTTGCCTTCCGATTTTTCTCATCGCCGCATTTCCGGCAGATGGGATGTTTTCCAAGAGTCTGCAAGATAGCCTTATTTCGGCATTGCGGCGTGGAGCATTTCATCTTCATGCCGTTTTATTGTTAACAATAATGACATAACGCATCGCCGCAGCCATCAGGACCAACCGATCTTCAGGAACCTCTGAGCAGCATCGCTCAGTAAGAATCTTGTGGGCCATCACAGCCAAATCCTCCTCGCTCAACATGTGGAGCGCCATGTATTTGCCGTAAAGTTTTTTCTCCTCCTGAGTATTAAGCCACCATTCCTTTAATTTATTCCAGATGTTCATATTGTTAACGAGAATCCCGAATCGCGTCTTTAATTGTAACCCTGAGGGCAAGCCCAAAAACTACTACAGTTATCCCCCATGAAATGGGATTCGATCCATCAATCGACATTCATACATTCAAAGCTACCAAACTCCACATAAATATTGTGTTCATATCAACACTGATGCTACCAAAATCTCTCTCGCTTGAAAAGAAGGTTCTTGTAAAAAGTATTGACGGTGTGTATAGGTGGTGGAGATATGAAAAACCTAGATATTGATGTGACTTGTGGTGAAGGAAAATACACCGTGCAGTTTGGCCCACAACAGACCCTGCGCGCCCTCCGTTATGGCGAGGAATGGCGTGACTGCACCGGAGATGGATTGATCTACTATTTGGCTGTCGAACTTCAAGAGACCAAGAAGAAGCTGCAAATAATTACCGAAAATATCGAGCAGCGAGTCATCCAAAACCAAACTGATTATCACGCTATTCCGGCCATGTTTGCCGATGTTCCTGAACGAAATGTCTTATCTGGACGCTGGCGCGAAGCCGCCCTCATCCGAGACTATGTTGCAGAAATCATCGAAACATGAGCCGATCTTCCCCAGAAGAAATAAAACAAGAAGTCAGGGAGAATCTAGCCAGACCAACCAAAGCAAAAGACATCTGCGAGCGCTGCAAACTACCTCTAACCTTCTGCAATCATGTCACCATGACGTATAAGAAGAGAGTGGTTGATGTGTGCGTGAGTTGTGCAGCGAAAATAGAATTATTGTTAACAAGAATATGAATCAGAATGAAAAAATTCCAGAGTTTATGACTACTCCATCATTGGATAGGGAAGAGCCAAAAACACTTCCGATTGAGTGCTGCGGAATACCTTCTTCGATTGTAAAAATCGGAAATTGGGAAGATGGAGAACTTATTAAAACTGTTATCGCAAAACAGTATGTGGATTATGAAAAGTCCAAAATAGGAAAATGCGTAGGCGTCCTAACTCATCTATGGTGGATCGAATATGATTTAAAGCCGGAGCATCGGTGCGATATTGCCGTAAAGCGAATCGAGGAAGTGTTAATGGATGTTACGGGAGAATTACCCGGAAAATCTTTGCAATGAGAACACCAAAGAAAGGCTGTAACTGCTCACAATGCGATCAAGCCAGGGAAGCTGAATCGCTGAACAGGTTCTTCACCATCACTACTGTAACCTTGCTGTTAATGGCGGCCATCGCAGTAATCATCTATTTGAATGTATGACTATTGATACTGAACTGCTCCAAGAAATTCTGGAAGACCTTTACGACCTCAAAGGAGAATGGAAGTGGAAAGAAGATGAACCGAGATGCGGTTATCAAAAATCCTACCAATCACTCTGTGATCGGATTGCCAAAATCCAAGAAATGCTAAAACCATGAAAGATATAATCTACCTAACCATCCTATTCGCCACTGCCATCCTCTTCTCAGCTCTATATATGAACAAATACGCCCCACAGCAGTTGATTGTAGTTAACCCGCCCATGGTGGCACAAGTAAGGCCGGGGCCAACTCCCGACTTCCTGTTGCCTCATGCTGATGCTCCGATTGTGAAATGAACCCGATCTACAAAACAGGCTGGGGTCAGTATGTCGATTTATCCAAGATCGTCAGTATTGAGCCATTTGAAAACATCGGAGAAAAATTCAAAGATATTGGTTGTCGTATTTATTTTCAGCTGATGGAAAATGCGGTGGAGAAATTTGTCTCAAATGTGAGGTCGGTTGCGTGTGCCGATTCGTATGGATTTAGAATGCCTATGGAAGAAGAAATTTGGGCTCCAATCCGCGATCTCCGCGAGTTACAAATTTCCGAACTCATCATGGCATGGGAGAGCTATCGAAATCAATAAGTATGAATTACGAACAGGCAACAGAAATTCTAAAGGATGCATTGGCTAGAAATCAAAAGCCAGATGGACTTTTAGATTATGGGTGGTATCTAGCGGTTACACACAAAGCTGAACACGCAACTCTTGATGGCCCATTTACTGCCGATGAGTTAGAGGCTATTTCGGTTTATATGAGGCATCATCAGTAAAGTATGACCGATAGAGAACAAATAGCCGCGTTTGAATCGGAATTGCACGGCCTTGTGCAGAGGTTTATCGACGAGTTCGATCTACCCACCGCATCAGCCATTGGAGTTCTGATGCTACAGATTAGAAAGATTGAAGATGCCGCCCTTGATGACTGGGAGTGATCTGACTCCCGAGAGATGTCGGGAAATCCTATTGACTATTGACGGACTGGGTAAAAACCAGAAGGAATTGGCCTTGAGGGAATATGTTGCCAAGCTTCAGCGCCAGAAATTCTTACTTGAGTTAAGGCTTGAGCAATACTGTGACGTTGTCCCAAGGCAGGCCGTTGAAATTCTTAAAGAGAAAATAAAGCAAAGTGGCCAGAAAAACGATGCCCTGAACACTGAGAATCAGAAACTCAAGAACCGGATTTCTGATCTGATGAACAAGGTTGATGCAACAGAGAAAAAGACAAAAGGCCCTGCATTTACATCATCCAACAAACACACTGACTTTATACCCAAAGAAATCCCGGCAGATTACATCAAAATATTCTGGGACGGAGGAACATCCAGCAACACCCCTCCATTCGGCAATGGCTATGGATCGTATAGAGTAGATAACGGAGTTGAGGGTGAAATTATCCGGGAAAACTTTGAGTCCAGGATGTCCGCCAACGTGGCGGAAATAAAGACAGCCATCTGTGCATTGAAACACGCACAAAATACGATACACGGCGATTATAAGCTCTGGCTGGTGGGTGATTCACAAATTGCTTTGAAGTGGATTGAAACTGCCTACAAACGAAAAGAGGCCAAAATATCCAACAAGTCCACCCAGCTATTTCGAGACACCATCAAAGAGTTGCGGGAGGCTTTTGAATCGAACTTGAGAATCATTGATCTAGTAGCGGAATGGCGACCTCGTCGTTACTCAGTAGAGATTTTCGGTCACTAAAGGCAACCGCTTATAAAGGGAGAATCGTAAAACTGGTATGCTTACACCAGTTTTCATCCTCGCTCTCATTGCTCTAATCTTTGCAGCAACCTCCTACGTTTGGCCTCAACTCTTGGCGGTATCGGTCTTGTTGATCGCTATTGCTCTTCTGGTAGGCAGTCGCGCGTCCTAGTTGTAAACTTCCCTCTGAATTCGCCTCCCATGGGGCAGGCTCAGGCAACGTAGAAACAAAAGACCCTATCCAAGTTTTCTTAAAAGAAAAAGGAAGGGCTTTATTGGAACCTGCCGCGTTACTGGTTTGCAGAGGGAGTTTCTTAAATTCCTTTCGCTAACGACGAGGTATCCACCTAGTTTGTAATCTTCAGAACCTATCGCCGCTCCAGTTATTTCAGGGACCATGGGTATAGGACGAGGAGTCAGTTTCCAACGGTTCTTACCGATCCTATGAAGCCGCGCGCTCCCGCAGTAACTCAGGGAATTGTCCTCCCTTTCGGATCGGCCCTTTTCACGGGCTTTGAGGTATCGGTTGTTTGTCGCGCTAGCTCTACTGCCGAGCAGAATCACTAGGTTTAGGCGGCTGTGTTCCGAAGCGGATTCGTTAACGCAGTTATCCTCTCGCGGTCCAACAAGGAAGGACTCTTTTCGGGAACTGCTTTCGCTTCATACAAAAAGAAAAATCCGACCCGAGGTTGCCCCCTACGGATCGGATCATCATGCGATGAAATTCTCGCTCTTACGGGGGCAACCGTCGAACAAGAATGAATTTATCGAAAACAATAAATTGGTCAACAAGATTTTTGGAACCGATTGCGGAAAGATTTGAACTTTCAGCCGCCGCCTTAGAAGGGCGATGCTCTATCCGATTGAGCTACGCAATCAAAATGGAGCATCAGGAGAGGATCGAACTCTCGGCCACCAGTTTGGAAAACTGAGACTCTACCACTGAGTTACTGATGCAAAAATGGATGCGGCCTAGTTTTGCTTTCCAAGCACGACTAGGCCGCTGGAGCGAACCCGCCGTTGCAAGTCCCTGGAACCCCTGACAACATGAACACGAGTTGGATTTACGTCAAGGCGATTCTCCTTGAGAAAAATCCCCGATAAGTCTATAAGGGAGAAACGAAAGCATCTTCATGCTGTCGGGCAGCGATCCAAGTAATCGCAGGGGCTTATGTCTGTCAGTATTGTAGGCAGACCGCCAGGATTATTGTTTTCGATAAATCAAGCCTCGGGAATCCGATTCAACAGAATGGACAATCCAGAGAGGGCCAGCAATGCAACCAAAATGACTCCTACGGGGTTATGATGGATGAGCAGCACAAAAGCTGAGGAGTAGACACAAACGCATTTGTGGCACCTAATCCCGCGATGATAGGCCGACTTACGGAACCAAGTATGTTTGCGAGCCATGCGACTCGTCCATAATCTCAGATTCTTAAAGACCGACCAAGGCCCTTCATCATCCACAATCAGGACCGTCAACCTGAACACAGCAAGTCCACAGACAGCCAGATCGAGCCATGATGTAAATAGCATTGACGAAAAGTTGGAAGTAGTTTAACACAGAAGAATGAACACCAAAACCAGAAACTACACCATCGTCTTGGTTTTGATCGTCTTGTTCATTATCGGTTCAGCCATCGGAATTGCCCGCAGCGAGGAACCAATTTTCAAAAAAGTCTGCAAGGATGATGAGCAGATCATTTTCACCATTCAGCCGAACAAGCCCGCTCAAATCTACCTGAAGATCAAACAAGGCGACACCATCCTGATTTACGACGTTACACTAAAAAACCATGAATACAGCAACTAATACAAACATGAAACGAAACGCGCTAATGGATTTGGCGGCAGGCCAAAACACAGCCTGCGAAGAACTCTGCGGACCTATTTACAATGAATTGCGAGTATCGGATGATGCCATTGAAACTGTTTTCAAAATGATTGAGGTTTTGGGGCACAAAATCAATCCTGTATTGCATCCTGAATACGCAGAAGAGTGTAAGACCCCCTCCTCGCCCGAGGAACTGCTTTCTCCTCTTGGCGAGCAAGTCCGCGAACTTCGTAAGAAAATTGGATACGCATCGGCGCGAATCTCAATTTTGTCTGAGCGCGTAGGTATTTAAGTTTGGTGAAGCCAGTTTCTCGACAGCGCCTTCATTTCATCCTACGCGTCCTAAAGGGACTCTGCGGAAACTGTGGAGTGGAGAACAAAGGACCAACCAATCTTTGTGAGTGGTGCAGGGAAAAGAAGAATGAGTATCAGCGGCGGCGCAGAAACTTCCAACCTAAACGAAAAGGGAAACGAGGACGGCCTCTGAAGAGTTTTATTGATAACAAGAAATGAGCGAGGAATTTAGAGAATGGCCGTATTCTAAAAGCTATTGGGATATGTTGTTCGCAAGAATGATAGACCACGAATCCAATCCCTTGGTTTTTTATTGGAGATTGATTATTGCTATTTATCAATGCGGAGAAGGTTTATATTCCAACTATGGAATAAAGTTTGTGATTACGGATTTTTGGAGGGTTGTTGTTATAGCTAAGATTAGAACTCAGATGCAATGTTGGCTGTGGTCCCTAGAGGATTCTGAAGCAGACATCGCAAGTCATTTTTGTAAATATTACATGTTTTACCTCTATGAAAATGTAATGAGCCTGAAGAAAAATGCCGACTATGATCCTCCAAAAGTAGAGCCAACTGCCGCTTAATGTCCAGCTACCCTCTCAGTAAAAGAACCCATCCAGACGGAACAAAAATCTGGGTTCGGTATCAGCACGAATGGCCGAGTGTAGACATCTCACTAGACGCTTCTGCTGCCAAGATCGCGATTGAGCTAGAGGCTTTCAAGCTTGGGCTGAAAGAGGAAGATGGGGGTCTAGGAAAATATCTTCATTTCAAAAACATCTGCGAAAATTTTTGGCCATCCTACGAATGGAATAGGTGGTCAGAATGGCAGGCGAAGAAAATCTGCGAAACCCGCATGACGGGATTCACAGGTTCAGCTTCCTCTCTCAAAAGCACAATCATGGTGCTGTATGGGCTGGCTACCTACATCTCCGATCCTGAGAACTCCATTATCGCAGTTCTGACCACGACAAAGGAAGCTGCAAAAGGCCGTATCTGGCTTGAGTTCAACAAGAGGTATCGAGAGGTCCGACTGAGAGGACTGACAGGATTCAAAATTTCCGACCGAGAGATGTATATTACTCTTTCCGATTCTGCGAATAGCGCAAAAGGAAATTCTATCTACCTCATCGCGGCGGGCGACAAAGACCGAGACAACGCGCTCGAAAAACTTCAAGGCATCAAGTCCGCAGAAGGAAAGGTGATTATCCTGTGGGATGAGGCCCAGGACTGTTCGGACTCTGTGTTCAGGGCAGCAACCAACTTGGCGAACAATCCAAAGTTTGAGATGAAATGCACCGGGAACGCTGCAAATCGCCTCGACCCTCACGGCCAGTTTTGCACTCCGGTTGGAGGATGGGGTAGTATTGGCGTTGAAAGCAAGGAATGGCCCATTGAAATCGAAGGAATTAAAGGAGTTTGTCTGCACCTTGACGGCTACGACTCTCCTAACTTTGACGACCGAGAAGACATCTCTTGGACGGCAGACGGAACCCCTGATTTTAGCGAATACAATCCCGAGGTTTTAGATCGTTACCTCTATCTCAAAAGAACGGATCGCGTTAAAGCGGAACTTGAAGGGAAGGGCGTTAAAGACCCTGACTTCTGGCGTCAGTGCCGGGGCTTCTGGCCTCCTTCTGATGTGGATGTTAACACCATCTATCCCCAAGGCGATTTGTTCCAATATGGCGCAATGGAGATGGGCGTAAGCTGGTTATTCCCTCCAATCAGTATTCTATCAGTTGACCCAGCCAAAGGGGGCGGGGACAGATTCGTCGTCGATCATATTAAATGGGGACAAGGAAAGGTTGATGAAAAAGACCGAGACTACCCATTCCTCTATTTGCAGGAACAATATGACCTAAAGATTGAAGGCTCGACCGACGAGGAAAGCTACCACATGTCCATGGTCAAGAAGGTGCGGGATTTGGCCGACAAGCTCGGCATTCCCCCTTTTAACGTGGCCGTGGATGCAACCAGCCACGACGCCATTGGATCGCTTTTTCATGCCCTCTGGAGCCGGGAAATTCTACTCGTAGATTTCAACGGCAAGCCCACTGAAAAGCTGTTGATGGATGAACTGGATAAAGAAGGAAAGCCCAAGAAATGCTCGGACTACTTTGACCGGAAGGTTTCTGAGCTGTGGATTATCGGCAGAAAATTTCTCCTAAAGCGTCAACTCGCAGGGCTAAGACAGGATGTGGCAAAGGAACTTTCAGAGCGATTCTATGAAGACAAGGGAGGCAAGAAGTCCGTCGAAACAAAGGATGACTACCGTGACCGCCACAAGGGGCAGTCACCAGATTTGGGAGATACCCTCTTCATTGGACTTTTTCTCCTCCGAGAAAGATTCGGAGCAGTCCCAGGAATAAATAAGACTCAACGAAACCCTTGGGCAGACATCTTTCCTGTAAATAGCATTGACAAGCCTAAGCCTCTTGAGATAAAAACTCTGCACACCGCACCACAGTTCAGAACCCCTAATGAGCCGAAAGGCCACAAAGGAGGAGAGCTTTATCGGTGGCTACACGCAACCCACAAGAAATAACAAGATATGTCAGATACGCCACAAGAACCATACTATGTCGTTACCTACGTCAACTCCAAAGGAGAAGAAGTTACGGAAAGCATTGAAGCCGACAACATCTATATGGATGGAGGTTCCGCGTCCTTCGTAGAGAACAAGGTAACGGTTGAGTTCGTCAAAAATCCATTGCGGATTAAGCGGGTGGGATGAGCGAGCGTCAGATCAAAACTGCTTACAAAAAGCATCTGGTCGAGCACAGCCTAAAGAAAGCAGAAGCCATCCATAAGTTTCGCAAAGAAAACCGAAAAGAGGATGGTTCTAGGTATAGCTACACGGAAGCAGCCAGAATTATTGATAACAATAAAATGACATACGAACGAATTACCGAAGATGTTGGCGAGGATTTGATCGAGTTCCCCAACGGACGGCAGCTATCCAAAGAAGACCTACTTAACCCTCCTGACGGCTCAACAGTCCTCGAAGTGGTAATCCGTGCAGCAGAGTATGGTTATCTCTGCGGGACGGAAGTTAAAATGGGGGACGCATGAAAAATATGAAAAAGTTCAAAGTTACATACGGACACCAAAACGACCTAATTACCGCAGAGGTTGAGGCTGTATGGTTTACGGCGCAGGGAAGTAAAATTACATTTTACGGATCAACTAACGCAGAGACTTTAGCATTTTACTGCAATGTTATCTCTGTGGAGATTTCAAAATAATCCAACCGGTCCAATAAAAGATTTAAAACAAAAATATGACTTATAAGATCAATGGTGTGTATAGAGTAGGCCTTTTGGAGAAAAGTTCGATCAGAACGTCGGAAGTTAACCATTTAGGGAAAAACACCTTTTTGGTAAATCCTGACGAATATGTAGATGTGAGAGCATCTAGCATTGTTGAAGCAATTTCCAAAGCCAAGCAGGAATACCCAGATAAGAACATTGAAAGCGTTCACGCCTCAGTTGTTTCTACAATCGGTCCAGATTCTAAAAGTTAAACCATGATCCAGTCAACCGGAGAAAAGATTTATCCTGCATTGTGCGGGGAGTGGCGAGTTAAAGAAAAAGTAAACGGACAGACCGTTTCTGAATCGGAAGATCGCGGAATATTGCAGGAAATTATCCAAACTTTGAATGGAAGGGTTGATTTTTATTCGGGACAACCCCAAGGAACATCAGATTTGAAAGAATCCGATTTGGAATACGTAGACGCAGCGAATGCCCCGCAAACAGTAGTTCCTGCTGAGTTTGTAGAAAAATTTGAAAATAGATTCCCTGAACAAAAAGGGAAGGGAGTTCCATATCCATGAAAATCCAGCCAGTCGGAGAAAAAATCCTCGTAACGCCACTTCCATCAAACATCTCAAGTGTTTTGGAGGTGCCGGAATACTACCTAACCAGCGAAGCCTTCGGAACGGTCAAGCGGCTAGGAACCTACTTTCTGACGGAGAAAGGAAAGAAAATCCTCACCAAAGAAAATCCAGAAGCATGGCCTTTCAAGGTGGGAGATAAAATCTCGTTCAGCAATGTTCCTGATGCCGCCAAGAAATTGGAAGAAGACGGCGAGGAAGTTCTACTCATGCACATCTCACAAGTTCACACTGTAATCGAAAACTAAATTATGTTTAAAGAATGCCAACATGAATGGCGATGGGCAGAGATTAGCAAGTCTTCTGTCACTCCTCCCGTTGTAGATGCTCAAGGGAAATATCCAGTGATTGCCAATAGGGATGAATTTTTCTCGAAAGAGATTGTAACTATTCTGGCCTGCCGAAATTGTGGAGAAATCTTGCCGCAAGAAAACTGCCCAGAAGAAGGGGTTGATGTAGTGGGGCACATGGGGTTTGTGGACTCTCCTGTTTACAAAAATTCAAAAGGGAAAATGGCTCTAGCTGACGCCACCTCCAAGCCCCCAGAAGTTAACAATAACTGGCCGCCTCGTTACAAAATCGCAGAAACCCTACAGGAAATTTAACCATGATCGTAACAATCCCATTCTTCTCAAAAGACGCCGAAAAAGCCGCCTCCATGCTCGACCTGTGGAGCAAACTGGAACAAGTCCAGAACCACACGCTTTTCCTCGTCTATCCACACAACACTCCAGCCTCTCTAATCGAGCGCGTATTTAACGCTGGTCGGAAGGCCTTCTCGCAAGTCGAGCGATTTTCCATCCCGCACGAAATTGCGGAAGGATGGCCCAAAGGACCGAACAAGATGTTCGCTTCAGCAGCAGCGCATCTCCGCAACCCACTTCCAAGCGAAGGACCGACAGGATATCGCGGAGACTACCGTCAACCCAATGGTTCATTCTTCTGGTGGGAGCCGGATTGCATTCCTCTCCATGCCGGTTGCCTTGATCGCCTCCAAGCTCAATACACCATGGCTCAGAAGCCCTTCTTGGGCAAAGTCGTTCCTACGCTTCGTCAGGAAGTTTTGGAGCGGGGAGAAGTTAGTCGTGACAAAGATGGCCAACCAATCGACGATGGAAAACCCCTCCAGCTTGGAGCAAAGTTTATCGATGGTGAACACATGGTTCTAGTTGGCATGTATGACCGAGCCATGCAGCAGCACATCAATTGGCTCCAGCAGGCCGCAGAAGGCGAAGACCCGGTTGACGTAGCCTTGCAGAATGAAATCTGCCAGCGCAACGAACACGGCTACACCCGACTTACTTCCACCGATCTAATCGGCCATGGTTGGCACACCGAAAACTACCGAGTGGCGCAAGACGGAGAGTTTGTAACGGTCGTAGCAGACACTGACGCAGACAACACCGGAAGCTCAACCTTCCAAATCCACCGTAAGGCTTATACAGGCCCAGCAATGATTCACGGCTGCAAGGATGAAAGCCTTGTTGAGATTGTGGAGTGGCTGCATGGTCACCGTGCGGAACCTCGTCGTAATGTAGAGATGCCGGATGGAACAGCTGTATCTGGAACCGTGGTTTCGGAGCGTGTAGTTTCTTTGGAAGATTTGTCTGTTGGGCCGAATGCAAAAACTCCTGTGAAATGGGCTGGAGCAATCCTAGATAACAACAAAATGCAATCCTCACCCCTGAATGATCCAGAGCACGACACCGACGATCTAAGCGAAGAAGAGATGCGTATTTACGCTCGCCTCCAAGCAAGGATTGATCGCAAAGCCGCAAAGAAAGTTTCCAAGAAAACCAAAGGAAAGGTTAAGAAGGTTTCCGTGGAAGAAAAGAAGCAGATTGATCCAGAGGAAGTTTGGGCCTTCTATCAATCTACTTTGACGAAAGGGGATAACGCTTGGTCTGAAACTCTAAAAAGATTCAGCATCAGCCCAGTGCAGCTTTCCAAGATTCGCAAAGAGAAAGAATCTTTGGCGGCTGCGTAGTTTCTGATTGCAAGTTAAACTCTGGCAGGCTATCGGATAAAGACACCGATGGCCTGCTGCAATTGCTCAAACGAGACCCTAGCCTTTCATGGTTGCTGCTGTGATGCAAACAGATGCCTCGCGCCGGAGCCGTCCCAAGGGCCTCCTGGCCCCCAAGGCGAGCAAGGCGAACCGGGGGCTGATGGCACAAACGGAGTAAACGCTTTTACATTTTCCACAGTGGCATTTGTTATGCCTGCTATTGGGAGTAGCGTAGAAATTCCTGTTTTGAACGGAACATGGCCCGCTCTTGGACAGCCACTGTATGTTCAAACAGCCGGAGTTTTTACGGTAGTTTCAATAGACAACCTTGTTCTTGAGTTAGAAAACACTGGCGCATCGGGCAACGCCTCTCCGGGAACAAACATCGCAATTTCAAGACAAATTGCACCATCCGGTTATTCCAACGCACTTCTGACTCCGTTGGATATTGCAGACGGAGGAACTGGAAAAGATAATGCAACCGATGCTTTTGATGCATTGTCTCCTCTTACAAACCCCGGAGACTTAATTACCTACTCCGCAGGATCGAACATCCGAATTGGAGCAGGAACCTTGGGATACATCCTTACTTCGGATGGGGCCGCCCCTCCGGTATGGGCGGCAAATACTCCAGACGCAGCAAATATTACTGGAATTTTGGGAGTGGTTCATGGAGGAACCGGAGCATCCAGCGAATCGGCAGCCAGAACATCCCTAGCAGTTCCGGGTAAATCTGATAACAATACCTACACTGGAACTCAGGCATTTAATGGAAGCAGTTTTGCAGCAACAATTTCTACTTTCGCTGCCTTTCTTTTCACGGCAGCAGCAAGGTCTATCTACGATCTAGCCGGAACAATTTCAGGAGACTTTGCCAATCGCAGACTGGAAGGAAGTTGGACTCAGACTTTCAAATCAAAAACAGTAGCAAGCGCATCCACGTTTAGCGCATGGACCAATGTTGAGACAGTGGTTTCGACGTATTCAGCAACGGGAACTCAGGCAATCACACTCCCAGCAGGATCAGACGGTCGAGTTGTGAGGATTATTGATGGAGGAGGGCTGGCGGGAACGAATGCTATCACGATTTCAAGGTCCGGCTCTGACACCATTCTTGGAGCCACATCTTATGCCCTGAACCTAAATTATGGAGCAGTAGCGTTCATTTTTCAGGCATCCAACACTAACTGGAACCGACTACCATAATGGCTACAGGATCACCACAAGTTTTGCCAATCTCCGAAGGCGGAACGGGATCAAAGACGGTTATTGCAGCCAAATCCGCCTTAGGTATCCAAGGACTTTCAACCACGGCTGATACAGCCAATTATCAGTTAAACATTGAGGATTTGACTACGGATCGCATCCAATATCCGGTCAATGCTGACGGAGGAATCCCGCTTGCCGTTATCAAAGCAACAACGGGAGATGGAACGGCCAGAGAGAATTTGATTCAGTGGAATAGTGCTGACAATACTTTGAAGCTCTACATTGGGGGAGCGTGGCGTAATATTACGTTCACCTAAGAGGGATGAGTCAGAGGACTCCAGACGCAGTAGCCGGAGATGGCATGCTTTCCTCGTTGGGAGGCATGGATGGGGGTAAAGACCCTTCACTCATCAATCCAAACCAAGTTGCGTGCATGGTCAACGCGACGGCCAGAAATGGCTATATCGCGACCCGACCCGGTTGGATTAAACGTGCTTTATCGTTTTCAAGAAACGACGATCAGACTCTGTTCCAACTCGGAAACCCTCAGGGGTTGGGATTTTACCAAACCGGCCAAAACTTTCTGATCGCTAACATTGATGGATGTCAGTTCGCTATCGACGTTTGTAATAATTTCAACGTCAGCAACATCACTCCCGCAGGAACTCCAAACCCAAAAGATTTACCCAAGGCCTACATGTGTCAGGCGGCGGATTACTTTGTAATCCAAGACGGCGAATCTCCCCCCATCTATTTCAAGGGACTAAGCGGAACTAGGACCACTGGAAAAGACACGGACATTCCAGTAGGTACAGCCATGGCTTATGGCTGGGGAAGGTTGTGGGTAGCTAGAGACAATCAATTTACCGCAGGAGACATTGTTGGAGGATCAACTAACGTAGTTACGTTTTCAGAAGATAACTTCCTGTCCGAAGGAGGGGCATTTCGTCTCACGGCCAACATGGGCAACATAAATGGAATGGCCTTCATTCCCCTTCAAGACACCGCCACCGGCCAAGGACAGCTTCTTATTGGCGCAGATTACGGTGTGGCAAGCGTCAACGGAAGCATCCCAAGGGCAGTATGGAAAGAGACGCAAGGCTTTCAACAAGTAGCTCTTCTGGACGTAGGATGGTCGTCCCAAGATGGTGCAGTTCTGCTCAACGGAGATATTTTTTACCGTTCTCCCGATGGCATTCGCAGCTACCGCATGGCCCGCGCCCAACAAGGCTTTAACGGAAACACCCCTCAGTCGAACGAGGTTCAGCAGTGGGTCAACACAGACACTCAGCAATTCCTGCAATTCGCATCCGGCGTCTATTTCAATGGTCGAGTTTTAATCACGACTGCACCCCAATTTGCCGGAACATACTGCTATCACAAGGGTCTTCTGGCCCTAGACAGCCAGCCACAACAAAGCATTCAATCCAAAGCCCCTCCGGTTTGGGATGGCCTATGGGATGGCCTTAACATTGTTCAGATTGTCAAAGGAACATTTAACTCAACTGAACGATGCTTCGCTCTGGTCCGAAAGATTGACGACACGAGCTACGGAAAAGTTGGGCTAGTCACTGGGCTTACTTTTGTTGTTCAAGACACGGATATTTTTGAAGTTGGTCAGAACATCGGCATTCAAAACGCCGGGATGTTTAAAGTGGATTCGATTGGTGCATCCGACATCACAGTTGTCCCTCTAAGGCAAACCGGAACAATCACTCAAGGTTCGACGATCAACGGAGGGGAATACAACGAACTCTGGGAGCTGACTGTAGATTCTCCGTTCGATATTGTTGATAACGAGAAACGGCGCATTCAAAGCAAGGTGTGGACACGCAGCTTTACCCATCAAAACCCTTTTGGGTTAAAACAACTGACCCATGGAATGTGGTGGAGGGATCAGATCATCGGAACTGTGGATTGGTCCATCAGCTATCGACCAGATCAATACCCCTGCATGATCCCATGGAAAACGGGTCAAGACTGTAGTGAGGACGAGGTTTGCAACGAACAATGCCCCACAAACTTAAACAGGCACCCCACTTATAAACCGGCGGTTATATTTTCGGCAAAAAGTGAGTGTTTGCCAAATGCCAGTTATCTTTCCGACAAAGGCTATGAGTTTCAATGGTTGATCGAATGGACGGGCCACATGAGAATCCGTGCGATCAAAGAAATTTGCATTGATGCAAAGGAGCCTGTATTTGGGACCTGCTGATGCCTGACTGCGACAAACATGATTGCTGCGGGGATGGGAGCTATGGCTACAACATAGATCGAGCCAATCCCGACCCCCCAGGAACCCAAACCTACACAATTACTCTTTCTTCTGATCCTAGCGACGGCGGAACGACTACTGGCGCAGGATCATGGGCAGCAGGCAGCCAAGTTCAAATTCAGGCTTATCCGGCAGAAGGATACGAATTTAATGGATGGAGCGGAGACTTGGTTTTGTCGGACAATCCTGCGTCTGTTTTTATGGATGGGGATAAAACCCTTGTTGCCAATTTTGAGCTTATCGGCATCAACCTTTCGGTAACCGTCTCGCCATCGGGATCAGGAACAACCACAGGACAAGGAAATTACAGCTATGGAGATACAGCTACTGTAACTGCCATCCCAAATACCTACTCTGTTTTTGACCATTGGAGTAACGGATCAATAGACAATCCAATTGATGTCTTGATGGATTCGGACCAATCCTTGACGGCATTTTTCACCTATCCTACATACGAAGTTACAGGAACAGTTTCTCCAGATGGAGCAGGAACCATTACAGGGCTTGGGAGTTATCAAGCTGGTCAAACCGCAAATTTGGGGGCACTGGCCAACACAGGTTCATTCACGGGATGGGGAGGGGATTTAAGCGGAATGAACAATCCTGAATCCTTGCTTATTGATAACAATAAAAGTGTTATCGCCAATTTCTCGCCATGTAATTGCGGGCTGGTTGACTACCCCTATCTGCTTCACAGTCCTTATACGGCATCAGTTCTTCTTAAAACAGTTGAGCCTTCACCCGACAACCCTCCTTTCACCGATTACACTCGACGCAAGGCATGTCTGAGGTTCGTGTGCGCGTGCATTGGAGCCAATCAACAGGTTTTATTTTCCGCTCAATATGGAGGATCGACCGCATCAGGTCTGGACTTGACTCAGGTTTTGTGGAACAACATAGCCATTCCAACTACTGCCGGAACCTATGTTTACGTTTTTGAATTTTACGGATGGAGAGGCCCGGAAGTTACGCCTCCAGATGTAAGAGGATGGATTTCAAGCGACACTAAATTCACCATCAGCCAAAGGAGTTATCCCGGAATTACTGACTAAATACAGGCCCATACGGAGTGAATTGCTGGGACATCCGAAAGGACAATCAGCAGCCAAGCGCGTTAGGAATAACGTGAAGGTCCAGAGCATAGTGCATGGAGTCCAGAACGGACAGTAAAGCACCACGAGCGCCCCGCACCGAAAGGTGAAGATATATGCCGAACCAATAGGAAACTATTGGAAGTCTTGGATAAAAAGCCGAGACGATAACATAAATGCTGTCTTGAGCGGGGTTAAGCATCACAAATTACTTGATTGTTCAGATGAAAAGGACAATAAGAATGTCAAGACCAAATGGCTGAACCAATCGTAGTATCTCCCAATATCGTTTCTGATCCTACCGGCTGCTTACCCGGAAACCGTCAGGAGATGATTGACTTTATTGCTCAGAATCTATCTGTCCAATTTCAGTCTGACGCCTTTAATACGTTTAATTACGGGACCGCTACCCCATCTGCCGAAAACAGGGGTAGGCCGTGGTTCCGTATCGAGTCAGGAACTAACTTTCCGCTCGGATGGTATAGCTTTTACAATGGTTCATGGCGCAGGATTACTGGCCTTCCTCGATACGCCATCCTTGAATACAAAGGTCCGTCCAGTGTATTTGATGGCACAGGCAGAGGTCTTGCTGGGGGGCAGATGGAAGGATTCTTTCTTTGCAATGGAAATCATGGAACGCTTGATCTGAAGGATAAATTTATCGTTGGCTCCACGGATTACAGCGCAGGGCGTTGGAAGTCGGACGTTAACCCAAACAACGATCAGCAGGGAGGCGGAGGTTCGGCACAACAGACGCTAAATATCAATAACCTCCCTCCGATTACCATTCCTCTCCCAGTAGGAGGCGGGGTTGGTGGGAATAATCGTTTTGTCTTTGGCTCAAACGGATATTCAGAGAATCAATACGATGTTGTGGTAGTTGGAGCCGGAGATGCCCGCCCACAGCCATTCAATATCCTTCCTCCTTGGCTTGCGTTGGCATATGTCCAATATGACCCTCTGGCATGAGAACTAACTTCCTAGAGGCCAAAACCCAGCTTGCTCCTTTTGCGGATGGAGGAAAATGTCCTGATGATCCCGCTGTAGGAGCAGCTATCAATGAGGCATGCGCTCGTCTGATTGATAGCGGAAAGTGGAAGGACACCATTCGGCAAGTTGCTTTCTGCCACCGTGCAGGGGTAATCACCATGCCAAGGAACGTCGAAACCATCCTTGAGTTTGCCGACTGCGGAGTTCCAGTTACCGTTCATAATCAGTGGTATGAGTTCCTTCCGGGTGGGCCGTGGAAGATGAGTGAATGTAACTCATGGCCTGCAATGGCAGAACTAGGAGATAATTTCTGCACGGCGTTTGACATCACTGGAGAGATGAAGGTTCGCATTTACAACGATCTTTCGGTTGATGATGGTGGACACATCCTACTTCAAGGCGTCAACAGCGATGGCAACAGAGTCCAAACCCAAAGCGATGGAGAGTGGGTGGATGGAGAAGTTCTTGTTTTCAATAACGCTACACCTCCCACAACTACGGTAACTTGGACAAAACTTGAGGCGATTCAAAAGGAATACACGACCGGACCTATCCGTATTTATCAGGTTGATCCAGACACCAATCTAAACGCGGGACTTTTGGTTATTCTTGATCCAAACGACACCATCCCTGCCTTTCGTCGCTATTACTATGGCGGATTCTGCCCCACTCGTTGTGATGATACAGATGAGCCAGTCGAGCGTTACCATCCCCTGACTTTTCTTGTCAAAACTCGTTTCAACAACCTTGTTCGGGATACAGACATCGTTCCCATCACCGCAGCAGGCGCGTTGAAGAACATGGTTATGGCCTTGTTTTACGAAAAAACTAACAATCCTGATTTGGCTAAAGAATATGAGGCAAACGCCATCAGGTATCTTCAGAACGAGCTTAAACAATTCCAAGGCAGTCAGGTCAGCATGAAGGTAAAAATCGCAGGATTCGGCAATTATGCGCCAGTTAGGAGTTTCTACTAATGGAAGTCTTGGAACAAATCAAAGTTGAGCATCCTGTCTTTGCTAAGGGCAGAAACGTTGACGAAAAAATAGATGAGCTTGTCAGGGACATGCTTGAACTTCCTGCTGTTTCATATCCCACCTATCATCATTTTGTAGGAGGTTTTTATGTAAGAGAACTTCATGCTCCAAAAGGCTCTGTTTTGGTTAGCAAAATTCACAATACCACTCATCAATATATGCTTCTTAGAGGTGATGTGAGCATCTATACCAAAGAGACTGGCTGGTTTAGAATTAAAGGTCCGGTTTCCAATTTTACATTGGCCGGAACCCAACGAGTCGGGCTTGTTCACGAAGACATGGTTTGGACTACAGCTCATCCAGCAACAGAAACAACAGTTGAGGAAGTTCAAAAACGAGTTTATGACCATTACGTTAATCCGCTGCTTAATGAGGAGCAGCAGAAAAAGTTGGATGAACTAATGGAATTTCACATGGAAGGCATTCAGCCTAATTTGATGGAGGAACAATTATGTCAGGCGTTGCAGTAGGCGGAACAGCGGTGGCAGTAGGAGGGAGCGCCCTTGCTGCATACTTAGCATCTCAACAAGGGACGGGCGGCGCAGGTGGATACCAAACGCCAACCTACGAAACCCCTGATTACTCTGGAGCCATCGACTACCTTAAAGGCAATGGCTTTACGGACTATTCCCAGACTCTTGGTTATCTAAACAACGGAACAACTGGAGCAGCTAACTTTGCACCAGCTATCCAATACACTCAGGAGAACTGGGTTGCACCTCAGTATCAGAAATACACTCCGACCAATTATTCTCAGGGTCTTCAAGACTACCTCGGACAAGGAAAATATGCGCCGAAAATCTTCCGTCAGAACCAAGCGGTAACTAATCGGGATAACCGAGCCTACTTGCAGGATATTCAGAAGTTCGCTCCGCAAGCCGCAGGCAACTCCCGACTCCTTTCCCGTAACGTCCAAAGCATGTTGCGTGGAGACATCCCGCAATCCGACTATGCTCAGATTCAAAACAGCACAGCCGAACAAGCGCTGTCTGGTGGGTTTAGCGGTTCACAAGCTGCACGCAATCTAACGGCAAGAGACTTGGGACTTACTTCCCTTCAGCTTCAGCAGCAAGGAGCGGCCATGCTGCCCGGAAGTATTGCGGCAAGCGCATCTCTCAGCCCGTTTCAGGCCAGCACACTTAATTCTCTTTTCACTCCTCAACAGCTTCTCAGTCAGGCGACGAGTGAGAACAGGCAGCAGAATCAGGTATTCAACGCGAACGCCACGAATACGGCGCAGTTCAAAAATCAGGCGACAAGCGCGATTACTAATCTGTTGGCTCAGGGAGCAATCTCCCAAGCCGAAAAAGAACGCCTCATTGCTGGAATCATGGGAAAGAGCGCAGAATCTCGGACTGAAGCAGCTTACAAGATCGCTCAATTGATGGCTAACCAAGCGCAAGCGGACGCTGGAATTTTCAACCAACAGCAGGATATTAACGCGACTGGCGCAAACACAAATGCTCTAGCCCAACAACAGCAGCAGAATCAGTTGTGGAACAGCATCATTGGCGGCGTATCTCAAGGTGTAGGAACGGGTTTGTCAGCTTATGGCGGTGGCGGGAATGGACTATTCGGACCGCAAGCCGGAACATCTCAATATGCTGACAATTCAGCTTTCCGTCAGGGACTTTCCAATTTTGGGAATACTAATTACGGTCAATCTGTGGACGATTTTTTTAGCCCCTACATGAATAGGTAATATGCCAAGTTTAGTTGACATCCCCTATCTGAGTGCCTACCAGCAGGCAACGCAACCTGTAGACGTTCTTTCAAACGTAGCCAAAGGATTTGCTTTTGGTGATGAGATGCCATGGTCTGTTCGCCGTCAGCGCAAAGAAGCGATTGAAAATCATCAGTTGTGGATGAAGCAACAGCAATTTCAAGCTGACATGCAGGATCGAGCACGGCTGAATCAGATTCAGGAGATGTTGCTTCCTTACAAGATTCAGCAGGCGCAGCGACTAGCAAATCCCTATGGTGGAGCGGTTACAACAGGAGGAGGATCGTTCCAAACCTATCTCGACGAGATAGATGCACCTACTGCAACCGAGCCGGTTATTTTGCCTGATGAAGCACCTCCTCTTTCTCCTTATGGAACGCAGATGTCTGAAATTCCAACACAACTAGCTCCGGCTCCTGCTGCACCTAGTTACGATGATTTAGGGCTTCCTTTAAACTAAAGATGCCGGACTACAACAGCATTTTAGCCCGAGCACTTTCTGATCCTGGTTTAAGCTATCAGCAAAAACAGGAGATTCAGAGGCGTGTGCGCGAGAAGGCTTCAGTTACCCCTTCGGTTCCTGTCGTTCTACCAGACGGAGCTATTCCAACTGGAGGATCATTTAGAACTCCCACAGGAACCACGAATTATTCCTTTCCTCAATCCGACCCAAACAAGCAAATCCAACAGGCTCTAGGAGCGGGAAATAATCTAGCCTCAGTCTGGGAAATTCCTGAACGCATTCCCGACCGTATCGTTCAAGGCCAGAGGTTTGATAAATTGGCCGATTCTGCTGGCGTGGAAACAATGGTTCCCACGACCACGGAACGAACAATTCTTGGGGGAGTAAAATACCGTCCGGGAAAACTAGCTGATATTGAGAACGCCAGCATCATTCCTACTGCGCTAATCGAACCAAATACCGGAATACCAGTTCAGGGACTTTCTCTGGAGGAACAACAGCAGAGAGTTGACCAATTTGGACCAGACCCATACGGAGCACTCAGTTTTGGAGCGGACATCCCAGCTACGATGTTGGATCGTCAGAAATTTGAGGATTATCAGCAGGTCCGAAACCAAGGCCGCGCCATGCGGGATCAATTCCAGATTCCAATGGATGTGATTCAGAGTGAGGCTTTGACCATCCCTGACAACCTGATGACGGAAGATTTTGTCATGGGCCTTCCTAATGCACCCGCTGCCCGGCGCAACTCTCCTATTCCGGCGTCCTTCTATACGAACCCAACGGCATCACAACCAAAAGCCCTTTCCAAAGAAGCGGTGCAATGGGCAGTTGAGCAAGTTGGGTCAAAAGACCCTGCCGCAGTTCGTGAATTTCTGAAGAAAAACGGATTCGACTTGGAATAGGACGGAAAACTTTTATTGTTTTCGAGAATGCCTACTCTTGAAGAGTATCTTGCGGAAGTTCCAGAACCGAAAAGCCAATTCGATTCATGGCTGGATTCTGTTCCTGATCCCAAGGATCGCCCAAAGATTGAAGGTGGTCCGTCTTTAATGGATCAGGTTGGTAATGTTGCTGCCAAAGTTTCCAACGTCTTTACCGCTCCTGCTACTCTATTCTCCGATGAGTTTAGGATTCCTACTCAGACAGCGGTAGATGACAACGCCATTCCGGTAACTCAGTCTGACGGCTCCACTCGATACGAAGTTGCTCCTTTAGGTGACCGAGTAGCGAGAGAAGGCGGAATCCTTGGCGTTCCTCTCGCTCCAACTGAAGATGTTATTCGCGATCTTGGACTAGAGCAAATTCCCGGAGAAACAGGCATCCCTTCAGTTCTCAGGGGCGCAGGACGAGGAGCGGTCGCCGTAGCCAATTCTCTGACAAATCCCATCAACGCGGCCATGATCCCGATTGGCCTTGGGCCGGAGAATGCCATCACAAGGGCCGGTGCAGCAGCTTTAGGCGAAGCAACTCTTCCCAATATCCAAAGAGCGGCAGCAGGCGGTTTTGGCGCACAGATGCTATCGGGAGTTCCTGAACAAGTCGAAAGTCTGAACCGATCTGAGACAGCAGGGCAAAAGGCAGAGGCTTTGGTTGGACTGACAGGAAATCTTGCCCTTGGTGGACTTGGTGTAGCTCATGCTGCATCACCAAGGGTAATTGCTGCACTTAATTCCGACCTTCCTGCTACAGCATCGGTTCTAGCTCAAAAAGATTTATCGAAAACAATAAATGAAACGGAAACAAATATCCCTGAAGGAGTTCTTGCGCCCGAAGAACAATCCACTCAACAACCAGCTACGCCACTTTCGGAACAGGGAGCTGAGGTCGTTAGCGAACCTGCCGTCACACCTGACTTGGCGGGATTTACCGAGGAAATAATCAATGAACCCGCTCCTATCCAATCAGAAAGTGATCTTGTCCTCGAAACGCAAACCGAAGCCGCGCCCGAAGCGCAAGCCCAAGAAGTAGCCAATGAACTTCCCGAAATTACTGCCGATGTCCCAAGCCCTGAAGCTCAGGCACAAGCTCAACGATCAGTATTGGATGCAATCGAAATTATCCAAAGACCAGTTGAGTCAGCAGAGCAAGGAGCAAGTGGAGGAAACCTTCAAGCGCAGAGTCCAGAACAACAACTGGGGAGCCTAGAAGCTGAACTGCCGAAAATTAGCGAGGAGCAAATTTCCTCCTTAGAGGATCGCAGAACAAAGACGACCGAGCACGACGTTTACTTTTCTCCCGACAAAGATAGGTATGTAAAGGTCTTGCAACGCAACCAATTTGGCCTTGTTCCAAAAAAGGATGCGGAGGGCCGAATCGGACTAGAGAAAGCAACTCTTCCCGAGTATTTGGATCGTATACGTCTTACGAATGAGATTTTCGGAACGGATATTTCCATTGAAGGCGTTGCTCGTCGCGCCGATGAATTGGATGATGACAAAACATCTGCGGATTTGGTTATCTCTCAGAAGAACATTCGTCCCGTCGATACGAAGAACGCAAATCCTACCCTCAAACAGATTGAGGCGTTTATGCAGGAAGAGGGTTTTGAGGCCGCACCCGGAACTCATAAGTGGACGCGCGAATCCGACGGACTATTGGTGGGGGACGCCAAGCCGGATAACTTTATCCTAACTAAAAATGGCGTTGTCCCAATCGACCTTTTAATTTCACAAGAAACCGTCGCGGAAGCGGCACAACCAACAACACAAAATGCCCAAGAATACAGCCAAAGTGGAAGGTCCAACGTGGCCGAGCAAAATGAAGGAAGTCCGCGCGAAGTCGTGGTCGAAGAACAAGGGAACGCCCCGCGACAAGGACTCCCGACCCAAGAAGTAAATGAATCAGGAAGAGAAAACAGCATAACCGCCGAAACGGGTTCGACCCCTGTTATCGGAAAGTGGGATGGGACCAACTACGGCCCCAAGCCCCTTATTGCGTTCAGAGATAAAACATCAGGGGAAGTTTTCATCTCTCCGAACGACCGTATCCATGCACTCGGACTTGGAAATCTCGTAGCCGAGGGAAATACGAATCTCGTCAAACCAACCAACCGTGAAAGCGGATTCCTGATTGGCAATGAGTTTATCGAAGGATCTCTCCAAAATCCTAAGGATGGAGACAAGATTACTTCTGCCATGGAGCGTGCGGCGGAACCGGTTATTGAAAACAAGAAATCCGCAAGTTTTGACGAAAATCTTGCAAGTGACAAAACCAGAGTTCGTCTGGAGTCTATTGCTCGCGCTAAAAATATCCCCGAAGATAACATTCCTGATGTTGTTCAGAACGCTTTAGTGAAAGCTAAAGCTGCCGAGCAATCATTCAATCCAGAAAAAGGAGCGTTCAGTACTTGGGTAAATACGATTGGCAGAAATGCTGCGAATGATTTTTTGAGGCAGGAAATCCCCAAGAATCAACGCGAGACAAGCCTTGAAGCTCCTATTGGCGAAGAGTCAACCATTGCTGATACGATTGCTGCACCAGAAACAGCCGATGTTTCTCAAGGAATTGAGGTTGCTGAAGCACGCGAAAGAATCAATACACTACTGAAAGACTTTCCCGAAGGAGAAAGAAATGTCCTGCTTGCGATGCAGGAAGGACTATCCAATTCAGAGATTGCCGAGAGACTTGGGATGAAGCCGAATGTCGTTCGCTCGCTTCAAAGTCGCGGACTCGCAAAGCTTCGCAACTCTCCCTACATTCTTGGACTGACTCCAGACAACAAATTTACTCGCTGGTTTTCGGATAATCTTCGCAGGCTTTTTGTGGCAGAAGGAGACTTGCCAACAGAGGTTTTTCACAAAGCCACTCAGAGAACCGGAGCGATCAAGGAACAATCTCGCGAAATTGCTTATGCAACCCGAGATTTATACAACTCTCTGAAGGAAGAGTTTAAGATCAGTAAAGGCGAAGAGTTTTTCAAGGGCATGTCTCGCATCCCCAAGGAATTTGTCGCTAGAATGAACGATGCTCTTCTTGGGCGTGTTGATATGGATACGCTGCCAGAAGCTGTTAGAGGCCCATTACAGGCCATGCGTGACCATGTGGATGCTTTGTCCCAGAAGATGATCGACGAGGGGCTTGTTCCCGAAGAACTCAAGGCCGTTGTCGGAGATAACATGGGTGTGTATCTGACTCGCTCCTACCGGATGTTTGACGACCCAAAATGGCGGGAGAAAATCGAGCCTGAGGTCTATAACAAAGCTCTCAATTTCATTCTGAAAGAGAATCAGAAATTCGATCCAACTTACTCCGTAACTGATGCGCGCCGAGATGTTGATGCCATGCTTCAGGATTGGCAGGACGAGGGAACGGGAGTTTTGGTTAAAAAGGGAGCAAAGCTTGGAAGCAAAGACCTTTCCTCTTTCATTCGTCGTAAAGACATCCCTGAAGAACTTCGTAACCTTCTAGGCGAATACAAAAATCCAGTCATAAACTACGCTCGTTCAGTTACCAAGATGGCAAGCGTCATTGCGAACGAAAAGTTTTTGCGCGACGTCCGTAAAGAAGGTTTAGGGAAATTCCTGTTTGAAGACGGAACTCAGCCTCCGGGATTTGATGCATTGATTGCCGCGCCAGAATCCCGGACGATGGCTCCGATGAACGGATTGAGGACAACCCCTCAAATCGCTGCTGCTTTCGCCGAGTTCAACAAAGCTGATCCACAAGCTAAAGGACTTTGGAGAACTTGGCTTCAAGCAAACGCTCTTGCCAAGACCAGCAAAACCGTAGGATCGGTAATGACCCAAGTTCGTAACACTATGGGTCAACCCTACTTTTGGTTGCTCAATGGTCACTGGAATCCAAAGCCTATCACTCAGGCCGGAACGTCTATTTTTGCCGACCTTGCTGGAACTGGAAAGAAGTCACAGGAGGTATACAAACGATACCTAAGACTTGGTGTAGTCGATCAATCCACGGCAGCAAGTGAACTTCGAGATGTCCTCAAAGACGCCGGACTTACCGATCCCAACTTGGATCAGTTCGACCAAACTTCCATCGCTCTACAAAACCTCCGCAAATACACAATTGGTGCGGCAGAGAAGTCTTATCAACTCTCAGATGACATCGGAAAAATCGTGGGGTTTGAGAACGAACTGGCTACGCAGAAGGCCATTCATCCAGAGTGGACACAAGAACGGGCCGAACTTGAAGCATCTCAGAGAATCCGAAATACCTACCCAACTTACTCAATGGTTCCTGAGTGGGTAAGGCAGTTCCGCAAGCAACCCTTCTTCGGGCCGTTCGTTACTTTTGCCTACGAGTCCTACCGAACTTTCGCGCACAACCTCAAATACGCAGCGGAAGATTTGCAGAGTGATAACGCAGCGCAAAGAGCATCAGGAGCGCGTAGAGCGGCTGGTATTCTTGCTGTAATGGCGGGCGGATATGGATTGTCCGCAGCATCCCGAGCAATTCTTGGAATCTCTCCAGAGGAGGCTGATGATGCGAGACAGTTTATGGCTCCATGGGATCGTAACTCTCAGCTTCTATTTACCGGAAAGAAGCCCGGAGACTTATCGTTCGTTAACTTGTCTTACGCCAATCCTTACAGCGGTATTGCGGACCTAACTATCCCGATTGTCGCTGGACTGAACTCAGGAGAAGGAGCCGATCAGATCGCAGGAGAAATGTTTGCCGAGGCCATTCAACCTTTTGCAAATGAAGGCATCCTTGCGGCCAAACTGATCGACGTTGCACGCAATCAAACAGCAGGAGGTCGAGAGGTCTACAATCCCTCTGATCCCGACAAGGCATCCAAGATCATGGGGCATATCGCCGAAGCTCTGGAACCAGGAACTTTGAATCGACTCAGGAAGAAGATCATTCCGGCTTTTCAAGGCAAGACCACAAGTTTTGGTGACCAGCTTTCTCCAACTCAGGAAATTGCGGCTGAACTCACTGGCGTCAAACAGCAAACACTCGATTACGCTCAAGCTCTAGGATACAAGGCGTCGGACTTCAGGGAAGCAGATGCAAATTCTGAACGCATCTTCCGAGATGTCGCCTTGCGTCGTGGAACGGTGGAGCCACAGGAAGTTATCGACAGTTACACAAACAGCAATACAGCTAGATTTGAACTTTGGAAACAGATGTATCGAGCCATCAGGGCTGCACAACGCAGAGGTGTGCCAGATTCCGAAATCAAGGCTAGCCTACTCTCTCGGAATGTTACTCAGAAAGATGCGAGTAAACTCCTTAAAGGAATCTACTCGCCATACACCCCTTCTCAGTATCTTTTGGGACAGCTCAGGGAAAGAAAGAGAACTTTACCTCAACAAGTCAGAGATGAGATTGCCCGTAGTAATGGCTTGTCTTTGGGCTCTGAATTGGAGTAGGGTAAGTGCAGTCGGAGTTGCAAGGTTCGAATCCTTGCCTGTTGTTAACTCAGGAGTAGCTTAACGGTAAAGCTCGACACAAGCGAGGATAGGGTTCGAATCCCGTCAATGACCATAAATCCGAGGATGGCTGGTAGATAGTGTAACGGTTAGCACGCGCTTCATTCTTTTCTTGTTAACAATAAATGCTCCGATTCATTGACCCAAATTCTACTCCACCGGGCGGGGTTTACAGATATAAACAGCAAGAAACCGGAACAGAATTTTCGGCACTCAATCTCCGTAAACTCGGAGAAATTATTAAGTCCCATAGGATTGCCAACGACATCCCAATCGGCGTAAACTTCGACCGAGAACTCCAAGACGGAGCCTGCCGCAAAGTATTAGAACTCTACCCAGACTTCACAGGAGTAGAAGAAGACAACGGAACCCAGATCAAGAACAGTTGGAATCTGGGAGATGTGGTAAGCTGGGCATCAACCATGGTGGATTGGGCAAAGAAGGGGTTTAAATTCGTTCCACAAGAGAAGGCAAACGACAGGGCCGAGATTTGCGCCAAATGCCCAAAGAATATAGATGTGGCTGGATGCGTAGGATGCAGTGGCGTAGCGGGCCTTGTATCGAAAATACGGGGTGATAGAAGCACTCCTTACGACGATCAACTACGAGTCTGCGGAGCGTGCGGCTGTGTGCTTAAAGTTCTCGTTAATCTTGAGGTTGGGACCATCGCCAAAAGTCACAGTCTCGACATGCCATACGCCCAGATTTGTTGGGTAAAAGAGGAATTGTCTGGACTAGAGAAGTAGGCTCTGTTTATCTGGTTCGTAGATATGAAATACGAAGAGATTGAAACATTGCCATTTAACAAGGCCTATCTTCATTTTGAAGCTGTAAAATCTTACGAGGGCTATCAAGTGGATTATGAACTTGTTCTGCCGCTCAGTGAGTGCGATTGCAGAGGGACCTTTGACAAGCGCGGAGCATCCAAGCGCCCTAAAAGCTACAAGTCCATTTGGCTGGATAAGCAAAATAATAAAAGGTTCCCGCTGGGAAGAACTAACGTAGGAACAGACAATCCAGAATATCCATTTTCCCGACATCCTATGTATGAAGGCGAAATTGATTTGCCTTTCCGTGATAATGCTCACTGCGCTTGGGACAACGAAAAACTTGGTGGATTGCAGGTTATTTACTCTGTGCGAGACAAGCATTATCTGATATTGAAAGTTGGAAATGAGTGAACTAGTCCCAGACCCAGAATACGCCCAAAGAGCACTAGCTGAAATCAAAGACCAGCAGCGCCTAGCAGTCGAACAATCGAAGCTGGTGGGATTGAACGTGCTGGCTGACATTACGAACTGGGTAGCCAAAGTAGCGAAAGGCGAGGTAAAAATCACCGAATACACCATGAAGGGCGAACCTTACACGGTGGATGGAATGAAATACCTCTATGAAAGCACGGACAAGCTGAAAGCAATGGGAGCCACACTTGAACTGCTGGGAGGAAAGCAGGAGGCCAGAAACCAGATTCACGTAGCCATCCTTGGTCGAGGGAAAGAGCCTCCACGCAAACTGACGCCAGATCAGGTGAGAGAAATTGTAGATGAGGTGATTGAGGAATGAGTAAGTCGTTCACTGGTAGAAGCTTCGGTGATCTGGGCGATCTTTTGTGTATTATCCCAACAGCAAGAGCTTTGGGTAAAATGTCGCTGTATGTGACCAATAACCCTCTGTGCAAACCCATCCTTGCCCCAGGAAGATTCGACGCCATCAAACCCCTGATGGATGCGAGCGAATACATCGAGGAATTTGAACCTCACAACGGACAGGTAATCACGCATGACATGGCGACCTTCCGAGACGGAGGTATTCCATACGGGCATTCGCTAGCACGCCTTCACGCGGACTGGGTGAACGTAGAGATTAGTGAGGAACCATGGCTAAAGATTGACCCAAACCCAGAGTTTGAAGGCTGTATTGTTATCAATAGATCAACAAGACACAGGTCGCATCTGATGAATTGGGCTCCAATCTTGGCTCACTACGAAAAAGATTTAGTATTCCTTGGTCTGCTAGAAGAGAAGATTCAATTGGAGAATGAGACGGGGATCAAGTTGAGGCATCAACCCACAACCGATCTACTCCAATGCGCCCAGATCATCTCCGCTTCCCGAGCATTCCTTGGGAACCAATCATCCCTCCTGAATATTGCTATCGCAATGGGAAAGCAATATCTGGTAGAGACTTCGGTTTGGTCGATGGATTGCGTATATCGCCGACCAGATTCTTTTTACTGTCTGGATGGGGGCGTTCAGGATTTTAAGGTCAAGGGATACAGACCTCTAAACATCCCATCACGAAGCCTTGAAAGAGAGGTGGACTTCACGATCTCGCCTCCGGGAGGTTACTGGTATCTCCGTGGCAAAGATGGCATTGAGCGCAAGTCTCTGAACCATAAATACGTCCTCAGAGAAACGAATGAGGCTGAGGCCGCACAAGGATTGGAACTCAGTAAGAAGCAAGACCTCGCCAACCAACTCCTCGCCAAATACCCCAACTACGGCGGGGCATCATTTGAAAATTCTTGGTATGCTCAGATTGAGAAAGCCAGAGAAGTAATCCAAAAAGTTCAGGAGGGTAAAAATGTCTGAGTGCGCTCAAGCAAGACCAGTTCTTGCCAAATATTGTAAAGGCCTAGGATTGGAAATCGGGGCTGGTGGAGAAAAGACCGTCCCTGACGACTCGCTAATCACTCTCGATCTTCCACAGCCATATACCTCTGTCGGGACCGTGCAGCAGACTCTAAGGGGGCATTGCGGCGATTTGTCGGGGTTCTGCGATAATGTCTTGGATTACATCATCCAACACCACGTTGCCGAAGATTTCGTTTGGCCGGAACTTGAAACGATTGTCCGAGAATGGCATCGGGTTTTGAAGGTTGGGGGACTGTGCATTTTTAACAATCCTAACCAGCAAAAATTCCTTGCTCATTGTGCTGCCACTGGACAAGGAACGAACGACGCACATAAGGAAGTTGACTTCTCATTGGAAGCGCTCAAGGCCAATGTGATTGACAAAACCGGACCATGGGAAATTCTTTTCGAGAATCCTGATGTTCCGCCATACAGCTTCTACTTGGTTGTGAAAAAGTTGTGAAAATTATTGTTACTAGCGAAGTAACTGAAGGAGATTATCAAAAAGTCTCTGACATTACTTGGCCGATCATCCAGAAATACTGCGATTTACACGGTTACGAGTTTCATCCAAAAGTGGTCGTAAACCCAGAGCGAGACAGTATTTGGGAGCGCGTCAACAGCCTGCAAGACGCATTGAAAAATTCTGATTGGGCGGTGCATGTGGACGCGGATTGGATGCCGACCCATTTTGGAGTCAAGTTGGAATCATTTATTGAAAACAATAAATGCGTTATCACCTCTGAGGCCGACTACAACGGAAGGATGATGATAAATGATGGATTCCTAATGATGAGCGATTCAATGTTATCGTTTGGGCTTTTGGGCCATGGATGGAAGATGCTTTATCCTGATGGCGGAATCTTTTGTTTTCAGGATTACCTAGATAGCGTTTATCGAAACTCCGACGATCCCATCAGAGAGTCTTTTAAGGTGATGCCGCAAGATCGCTGTAATAGCTTTCTCTGGGCTGAGTATAGCGGGTCGGAATCTACTCCGGGAAATTGGCAGGAGGGTCACTTCGCGCTTCATCTACCAGGAATGACGACCGAGAAACGAGTTCTCCTTCTGAATGAGTATAAGGAAAGGATTGTGCGGTGAGGCTTCGATTTGTTCCGGCAGATGCCCAGCAAAGGCATGATGGTATTTTACTGGAAAGATTATGGAAGCATGTTCCTAACTTTGTAGTGACCGACGAGGATTTGGTGATCGTAGGAATCTCTTATTTTAGCGACTTCAAGTTCAACGAAGCTCTCTATCAACTCAAAGGAAAGAAGTATGTAGTTGCCTGCACAACTGAGTTTTATGGGGAGTGGCCTGCATTCACAACTCACCTATGGGGAAGAGACTTTCATCCGATCAGCGGGAATCAGGAGTGGGTAAAGTTTTCCGAGTTCGTTCGGGACAATCCTCCAGTATGTCAATTTATCCGCGAGCTTTTCACAGACGCAGAACAAGAGAATGTCTATCCCTTGGAGTGGCCGTGTTATTTACAGCCATGGGCGATTGAAGGAAAGGAAAGTTTCGATTCTCGACCGTTTGAAGTATCGAACTTCTGGGGCTTCTCAAACTGCGCCCGCCCCAATCTCCACGGAGATATTTACAAAGGCTGGTGCAAGAACGCTCACGAAGTTATTGGTAACTTGGATTACGCCGAAGCAAAGCTGCATGAGCCGGTCAAGAAATGGTTGTCCGTCCACATCCCCCACTCACACCGCCGCCACATCAATGAACTCGTCCTGTGGCAATCTCGCGCCAAGATAGGGGTATCCTTGAGCGGGGCTGGAACTGTCTGCTTCAGATCAACCGAGATGATAAACACCATCCCAGCAATCCACAGTCAGAATAAAATCTGGAGCTATCCGTGGAGGAATCTAGTCAACTGCTTCCACCTAACCCCAGGAAACGAGTATCGAGACTTACTTGACGCAACCAAATGTGACTTCCTGCACAACATCTATCTATCGGCTGTTGAGAACATGCGTAACTACGAGACAACTCCCTACATCAACAATTACCTGCTACCAATTTTGAGGAAGTATTTATGATCGAGCGAAACATTCAGGTAGTCACATGGATGGGAAAAGTTCCCGCTCCACACGAAACCTACTACCGGCCAGAAAAGATGTTTGCTTCGGTTCGTAAATACGGATTTGAACCAGTTATTCTTGGTCAGGATTCATGGGGAGGATTGGGTTCAAAAGTTAAAACCTTGAAGCGAGCTATTGAATCAGGACTGGTAAACGCGGAATACCTGATTCTCACCGATTCGTTCGATGTTGTGTTTATGGACAGCCCATTTAACATCATCGAAGAATTTCTGGCTATTCAGGCAACAACACCAAGATGCCCTTCAATTCTTTGGAACAGTGAAAAGAGTTGCTTTAGCGATGCGTCACTAGCCTTAGAACATCCTCCCTGCAAAAGCTCCTTTAAATACTTGAACAGTGGGTTTGGAGTGGCTGAGTTGGCCGGAATCAAAACCGCTTTTAAAGAGTGTGACCCAGAGTTAATTAAAGACGACTACGCTAATGAACAAGGTGTAAGAGTTGAGGACAACGATCAAGACTGGTGGATGCGTAGGCTTCTCTTTGGAGATTTGGCTATCACCCTAGATACCGAAACCAAAATCTGCGTAGCTCTCCATGAAGTTTATGAAGATGAGTTGGATTTCAGCGGAGAAAAGATCGTGGTGAAAGAAACTGGAAACTCACCCATGGTTTTTCACTTCAATGGGTCAGGAAAAAACATGCCTTACCGAGATGAAATTGAACGGAGGGCTTTGTAATGCACCAGCACTTTTGGATTCCAAGCGAGCACGAAAACTTTGACACCTGCCTAGAGTGCGGTTCGTATCACAACCGCATCCCTTTTCCAAAAGAGGGCTATCTTGAGGGATATTGGGACGGGAAAGAACATTCGACTTTGGAAGAACAGCGATACAACTGCGAAAATATCCTGAATGAAAAGGGAGAGTCAAAAGTTCAGGCCGTCCTTAAATACTGTAAAGTCGGTCCAATTCTTGAAGTCGCCTGCGCTCCCGGATCATTTCTAAAAGCCGCCAGAGAAGCAGGATTTGAAGCTGAGGGCATCGAGCCAGACGAAAGATATTCACAACCAATTCTGGACTATGCAGGATGCGACGTAACCACGGGATTCTTTGAAGACATCAACTGGGAGCACGAAGATGAAAACGAAGGAGTCTTTGGAACGATTGTAGCCATGGACCTTATCGAGCACTTGGATAATCCTGAATGGTTTATCAAGAAGGCTCTCAATCTAGTTAAAGAGGGCGGAAGATTGATCCTGATGCTTCCTACGGTGGAGAACATGCGTGACTGCGACTTTCATCCCGAGCATCAAAATTTGTGGTCAGAATCCTACCTCAAAGAATGGCTATCTCCTTCAGTTATTGAGCATTGGCACGAGGGTCACACGATTTTAGTGGTGCAGAAGTAGTTACTCCAGCAACCGCAGATGGGTTGCCACGCGCTTTATCCATTCTTTAAATTCTTCAACAGACATAAGCTGTTTGGCGAAGTTGCATGTTTTGCAGCAAGTTACTACGTTGTCCTTAATGTATCCCTGCATGGGGTCTTTACGATCAATTCCGTTAAATTTAATTCCTTCCTTCTTTCTGTATCTGGCGGATTGAAGTGGCTCTATCCCGCAGTAGAAGCAATTATGAGTAATCAGAAAATCAAACAAAGGGCGGTCTAATCCCCATTCCAAATCCCTTTTGTTTGCAGCGTATTGATACTGAGAAAATTGATGATTTCTTTGTGACTCCCCATAAGGAAGAGATGATCTTTTAACCAGCATTTCATTCCTGAGGCACCCGCAGGAAGCATGTTTTCCTGTTCGCAATCCGTGCAAAGTTATATGTCGGATATTTCCGCAAACGCATCGGCATTCCCATCGGTGCTTTCTGTGCCACGAAAGCTCGGATTCCTTTATAACGGTCCACCTTCCAAAAACCTTTCCATTTACATCCACAATGGCTTTTGGTCGTGTGCATCCACATGAATGGATGGTTCCATTTAAAAGAGTTTTAAGAATTACATTTCGCTCTACTCCGCACCTGCATCTCGCCGGAATTTTACGCTTTATATTTAACTTCTTGTTTCCGGGTATTTGATCCCCTGTGATCGTCCACAATCCGTGAACATCTCCAATTTCAGTCTTGCGGTAATAGCGATTTGTCTCTTTAAAGAGAGGTGTCTTTCTCATAGTAAAGTTATGGGTTTGGCAGTCTTGCGGGTAGTTCAAACCTACCCGCAAGACACTGTTACTTTCTTAAATCTATATTGGGCCGTCAACGTAAATCATTGACTTAACCAAATAATTGTTTAGTTCTATCGCACAATGACTTCAAGCCAATCGGAGACCCAAGGTGGGGATAATGGAGGAACTAACAATTCTCCAATTGCAAACATCTCAGACGAGGGAGTTGTCCCAAAAAGTCGTTTCAAGGATGCTGAATCAGCTAACGAATGGTTCGTTGACAAATTTAGAGGGGATTATTGGGCTCAAATTGACCGCGCGGCAGTTGACGACCTAACTGACGGGGCCGCTCCCATGAACCAAGCCTCTCTTCGCGAGAGTGGTCAGGGCAATAACTTCAACATCAATTTCCAGCGGGCTTTTGCAAAAGAGGAAATGGCTCTTGCTGCCTATCACGATCTGGCTGATAGCGACGAAAATCTTATTCAGTGCGAAGTTGATACCGAGTTAGGAACACCGGCCCAACGAGAGGAATGGGCACAAATCTTCTGTCGGGGTTACACTCGCCTCAATCGTTTCGAGTGGCCTGACTTCAAGCCCCGGATGTTGATGCTGGAAAAGTGCTTTATCCGCCAAGGTGTAGGCATCGCTTTTCGAGATAATGAATGGGATTGGCGTTGGCAAGTCTCCCGGCTAGGAGATTTTCAAATCTCTCGTCGGGATGGGTGTTCGGTTGATGATTTCCAATGTGCCGGTCAGAGACAATTCCTTTATCCTCCCGATGTTTTCGATTGGATTTCCGATGAGAAGATTGCTTCGGATATTGGCTGGAACGTCAAAGCAACCAAGAAAGCTATCGAGTCCGCAACTGTTCTAATCGGACAAGGAACAGATACTTGGAACTGGGAACAGGTTCAGCGGGACGCCAAGGATAATGGTCTATGGATGACCAAAGGCAAAGACCCTCAAGTTGAACTGAGGCATATCTGGGTCAAAGAGTTTTCTGGGAAAGTATCCCATCTAATTACCTCTCCGAACAACGATGATGATTTCTTGTTCAAGAAAGAGAATCGCTGGGAATCTCCCTCGGACGTAATGACACTTTTTACTTACGGAATCGGTAATGGTGATCTCTATTCGATTCGCGGACTAGGATACAAAATCTTCGCTTTGGAGAACATGTTCAATATTCTCATGTCGAGGCTTGGTGACTCTACTCTCCGCTCGATGTCTTACTTGTGGCAGCCCGGCTCTGCTGATGGTCTACAAGACGCCAATCAGATTGTATGGGGAGCCGACACTATTATTCCCCAAGGCGTAAATCCAGTTGAGCAATTCACCCAGAACATCGGTCAGAACGCTTTGCAGATGCTCAACATGCTTTCCAATGTGGAGAGTATCAACACCGGAACTTACACTGCTTCACAACAGTTGATGCCGGGAGGTCGCCCTGATCGTAAGAGTGCAACCGAGGCTCAGATTGAAGCTAGTCAACAAGCCATCCTTACTACCTCAGCCAAAGTCCTCTTCTACCAAGCTCTTGATCGTTTGCATCAAATGACGGTGAGAGCCTTGATTAAACGCGACTATCCACGGCACATGCCAGGAGGTGAACAGCGGTGGAAGTTTATGCGTTACTGCTTGGATCGAGGAATGCCGGAGAAGGTGTTTTACTCCATCTGTTGTGTCCGGGCAGTTCGTTCTATCGGTATGGGTAGCCCAGCCGAACAACAGGCAAAGATTGGCGCGATCATGCAAATCTTCCCGCTGCTTGATCCCGTCGCTCAAAATCTGGTTCTGCGTAAACAAGTTGTTACTAACCTCGGTCCAGACTACGCCGATCTACTCGTTCCGGCTCAACCTCGCGTTCCTAGGGACAAGAAGGACGCAGAACTTGAATCCTCACTCTTTATTGATGGAGTGGAGCCTGAAATCATGGCTGAGGAGGATGCGGCAGTTCACCTATCCGAACACGTTCCTTTTGCGGCTGGTATCTTTGCGGCCCTCGATAAGCAGGCTATCCAGCCCGAGGATGCGATCAAACGCCTGCAAGCCAGCATCCCTCACATCCAAAAGACCTTTGCGAACCTGCAAAAGAATCCAACCAAGAAAAAGGAGATTCAGCAGTTCCAGAACGCCATCGCTCAGATCACCGCTATGGCTGATAAGTTTACGCAGAACTACCAAGCCGAACAACAGGCTATGGCAGATAAGCAAGCTCAGGAAGAGCAGAAACTTACTGCGGAACAGCTTGAGCAACAGCGCAAGGATTTGAAGACCAAGGCTGAAATTGAACGAGCCCAACAAAAAACTGAGGCCGAGATTGAGATGGGTCAGGTTAAAACCGAGCACAAGGTTAAGCAGGACGCCACCAAGACCTTAACTTCTGTATCATCCCAAAAAGCTCTTACGGAGCAACAGTTGGCTGACAAGGCTAGGAAAACCCAGCAATCTCTTGCGGTTACCGACTTAGAGACGGCTCAAAAACTTAACCAATCCTAAAAAGCATTGACGAATTAGTGGCTAACTGATAAGGCTCGTTTTAGATGCCTCGCAAAGCCTCTACCAAGACCAAGCCTAAACCTAATTTCACAAAAGCTGCAACCCATGCCATCTGGGACAGCTTCGTAAGCTCTGGGGCTCTACCCAAGAAGATGGCTATGAAAATGAAACGCAAGAAATAGATGTTCACCCTATCTCAGTGGAAGGAGAATAAAGCTCTCCAAGAAGAATATGAGACGATGTATCGCTCTCCGGTCTTTCAATATCTCAAGGACGTTCTAATTGATGCTATGCTGGCATCTGAGCCCGCACTTAATAAAGAAGCCTCTGTGCTCGAAGTTGAAGCAATGCGCGGGGTGTTTCGCCTTGGTCAGCAGCAGATGATTAAGAATCTGGATTTGCTACGACCGGCCAAGACTCTTGAAAACAATAATGTTAAAGGCGAACTGCCAAAAACTCCAACTGGCCTGCCTTACACTCCAGAGATTGAAGAGCGAGTAAGACGATCCATGCCACCCATTCCCGAAAAGAAACCTAAAAAATGAGCCTAGAAACAGCAGATCAAACATCCTTGGAGCGAGTGGCCTACAAACCTCTTACTTCTTCCATTCCTCCTGAACAATCCCAGAAGCTCGATGGAGCAGCTTTGTTCACCATGACAGAGAATGATGAGAGGGAGGAGAAAGAGGTAAAAGAAGTAATCCCTGAGAAGGAGCCCGTAAAAGAGATTGTTGAAGAAGTTCAGGAAGAGGTTGAGGAGCCTCAGAAGGTCGAAAAATCCGATCCCATTAAGATCGACTCTCCTCTCGGCGACATCGAAATCCCAGACAAGAAAGCTGAGAAGAAACCTGAAGTTGAAGAGGAAGACGACGATAAGGCATGGGAAGAGGTCGCAGGTTCTCAAACCAAGCAAAAGAAGGCTTTTATCGGACTGCGTCAGAAAGAAAAGGAACTGAAACAGACTAAGAATCAACTAGCGGAATACCAGCGCCAAGTTGAGGAGCTTCAGTCCCGCAAGCCAGAAGTCCGTGTCGATCCTGAGTTCCAAACTCGTTATGAAGCTCTTGAAGAGAAGTTCAAAGCTCAGGAACAAGAGCTAACAAATTTCCGTAAGGACGCTGCGGTTTACCGAGTCGAGAAAAGCCCCGATTATCTGAATAAGGTCCAAAAGCCTTTTGAGGAAGAAATCCAGCCAGTCATCATTGATCTCACCAAAGCTACCAATGGACAACTCAACAAGAATGTCTTTGATACTCTGGCCAGGCTAGACCCTGTTACTTACCGCGAAGAAATGCGGAAGCTGAAGGAAACTTTGGAGCCGGGGGACTATCAGGAATTGGCGATCACCATTCCAAAGTATCGTCAGGTAATCATCCAGAACAAGGAACTTCGGGAGAATGCAGACAAGATCATCGCTCTAAAACAGCGCGAACTTGAACAGCAACAACAGGGATGGGAGCAGGAGTATAAAAAGGAACTGACTGGACTGCTCGCCAAAAAGGATGAGGCTCTCGCCAAACAGCTCTTTAGCCACATCGAAGACCCTGAAGTAAAGGAAATGATCGAGGGGGCACGAGGTCAAATGGGAGCCAAGTTGGAAGGTTTCGACTGGCATAAAGCCCCGGTAGAAGCTCAGGCTGCGGTGATGGCGGGAGTAAAGAACTACCCCATTGTTGTGCAGATCATGGGCAAGCAAATCTCCGCACTTGAGAACAAGCTTGCTGAGGCTGAGAAAAAGTGTGGTGAACTGGAGAAAGCTCAGAAACAGATGGTTAAAGCCATACCCGGGGCAGGCGTCTCTTCCTCTGGTGACAAAAACAAGGATAGCGAACCGGAAGTGTTTGAAGGTAAGCTCGATGCCAACAAGCTATTTCAGATGGAGCGGTCTGCTCAGTAGGTTATGTCCGAGAATATTTATCCGACTGATGGAGATGAAATAAAGTTTCCCCCGGTCTTGGATGTTTGTTGTGGACCTAAAGGAATGTGGTTTAACAAAAATAACCCACTTACCCTATTTGTGGATCGCCGTAAAGAAACTATTGAAATGGAGTATCCTTCCGGGGACTACACCGAAGTAATCAATCCTGATGTAATAGCTGATTTTACAAAACTCCCCTTTCCGAATGAGAGTTTTTCACTTGTTGTTATGGACCCTCCTCATATTAAAAGGGGAGGTCCAGATGGCAGGATGACCAAAAGATATGGCTATCTGAGCGGTGAATGGCAAGAAATGTTAAAGTTTGGGTTTTCGGAATGCTTTCGAGTCCTCAAACCTGAAGGAACTTTTATTTTTAAGTGGTGTGAGGTTCAATTTTCCTTAAAAGGAATCCTTCCGCTGGCTCTTCCATACAAACCTCTATTCGGGCATCGCTCCGGAAAAAGAATGAACTCTCACTGGGTCGTTTTTTTAAAACGATACTAAGAACGGCTAGTCGCCCAACCCCTGTAGAGTAGAAATACTTTACAGGGGATTTATTATTTCCCTTGACCAATTTATTGTTTTCGATAAAAGAGACTCAACAGTTTAAATCTCGACCATAGGCCGGAAGCTCACCGGATAACAAATGAGAGTGGCAGAGGTTCAAAGAAGTGCAGAAGGTCTGCATAAATGAATCACTACACCCGCGTCAAAGGACGCTAACCGCTCTCACTATTATGGCCGAAGTATCAGCAAATTGTAACATTGTCCCGAGTCTCTTGAAGAACTCGGATGTCATCGGAAAGATGATTTTCGACAAACGCACGGGTCACGATCACATGTGGAACGAATACACCGAAAAGGTGGACCTCGATACCGCAATGGGCCTGAACCAGCGTTACTCCATCGTTCAGCGTGTCCGTCCTCCGACTCTGGTTATGTCCAGCGTCTCTGACCTCTCCGCTGCGAATCGCTCTTGTAACCCTCCTCTCACTCAGGTCGAATGGCCCGGCACTCAGGCCAAGGCTATCGACATGCAGATTGGTGACCTCAATGCGCCTCCTCTCTGCTTGCAGGACCTCATGTATTCGGCCAACGCCCCTTACATCGTGGATGCCTTTGTGGATGGCCTATCGGACGCCACTGGTTTCATTATGATGGACCAGATTCAGACCCGCTATACGAACAACGCCGGTAACAAGGTTGTGGTTCGCAACGGCACGGCTGCGGCTGACCCGGTTAGCTCTGGCCTCACATTCCCTGCGGTTGCAGCTACGGGAACGCTTACCTACAACCGCTTCAAGCAGGCGTGGGTGAACCTTCAGTATAAGGCTCAGGGTCAGGCTCCTGCTCAGGTGGGTGGTAACAACATCTACACCGTCTTCCTCTCTTGGGAAGCTCGCGAAAACCTGATTCGTCAGGATCAGTCCATCCGTGAGGATATTCGTTTCGGTGATCCGGTCATGCTCCTCAACCCCATGGGTCAGCAGGTTGAGACTTACCGCGATTTCATCTTTGAGACGATCATGTATCCGAAGCGTTGGAACTTCGTGAGCGGAACGTGGATCGAAGTTCGTCCTTTCGGGGATGGCTCTTCCACTCCTACCACGATTGGTAACGATGTCGAGGTTTCGCCGGACTACCTTAACGCCACCTACGAAGATGCCTATATCTTCAATACCATGGCCTATAAGCTGTCCGTTCCGAACCTTCCCAAGCTCTCATGGGGTAACAACCGTATCAAATACGAGCCTCAGAACTACATGGGAACGTGGAAGTTCATCAACACACCTTCGATTGTGTGTGCTGATGGCTCGGTTAGTGCGACCAATGCCTTCGGAGATCAGGTCTTCCCATTCGCTCGTTTCGAGCTGGGTGACGTTGCTCCTCGTCCTGAACTCGCATACGTCTTCCGCTATCGTCGCTGCGGTTTCGGTAACGACTCGATCACCTGCTCCACGTAGGATTAGATTCACAAACTGGCCCACTAGAAATAGTCGGGCCAGTAGTGAGTTTAATTCTAGTTAACAATAAAAGTTATGCCTGCTGGACAAGCTGATTACATTGCGGTCATTGAGGAACCCAAGCCTCAGAAAAACCGTATCGACAAACCTGAATCGTTTGTTTTCGACGACGATCAATCCGCCAAATACGGACAGCTTGTGACCATCCGAGTCAAGGCTGACAAGGATAACGAAAACAAACTTTGCGTAACCGAAATCGAGGGAATCCCCCTTGATTACGACAAGGACAACGACGGCGATTCCGCAGATAGCGATTACGACAAAGACGGGGAATAAATATGCAAACTTCACCAGTTCAATTTCAATGTTTTTCCGAAGACCCCGAGAATCGGGTCATTACTTCAGGTGGACAAGCGGTAATAAATGTTACTACTGGAAGTGTCTGGAGTAGGCCAAAAGATGCTCCTGTAGGAGCGTCTGGGTATGTCCTTATGGGCACGGTGTCTAGTTCGGGAGGAGGTTCTCCATCTGGACCTGCTGGCGGGGACCTATCAGGCACATATCCAAATCCCTCGATTAAGGATGGAGTCGTGCTGAATGATTCCGCTGGCGATCCCGCTTTGGACCTGTCCAGTCCCATGTTTGTGGTGACGGGGTCTACCGTTGGAAATGACGATGTAAGTATCAACTTTGGTAACGGGGCAACGTCTGGACTTACGGGATACGATCTTTCTTCTGCTGGGCCAAATAACGGAACTGATGGAAGCGGGTTGGATTTAACGATGAGCACCAGTTTTGGAACCATGTCTGGTGACACCAATTTTGGCGATTCTAACAATCAAACAACCATTCGAGGCAGTTCTATCAATTTGGTCAAGCGGCTTCCTCTGTATCCTTTTTTGACGGCTCTCCCGCCAGCAAACAAACGGTAACTGGAACCGCAATTGATCCGGTTTTACAATCCCTGATTGATGCACTTTCGGCTTACGGCCTCATCGCAACCGCTCCCTAATTATGGCTGAATACGCATACAAAGTCCCTGACGCTCTCGATACACAGCAGAAACTTCTTTATCTCATTGCTCTTGGGCAAGGGGTGGCTTCTGGCCTCATTGCATCCAATACAGTTTCGGGAGGTATTGCCCCTCAAACCATCGTTCGATCTGCCGCTACTGCAAACGGCTCTGTGCCTGCTGGATACAGCCGAGTAACGATGGTGTCCGACGCATCCTTCTCAGGAACTGTTCAAGGCGTTCTCTTCCCTGCTTCTTATACCGAAAGTTACATCGCTCAGAATGGACGAGTTCTGGATACAATCAATTATACCCGTAGTGCTGGAACGCTCTACATCACCGTAACTTCTGCATGAGATGTCCGACGCTAATTATCTACCCACGTTTATCAGAACGAGGATCGTAGATGTTTATAACGATTATGTTGTAGACGAAACAGATCGCTCAATCCTGGTTCATACTGCTGGTGTTGTTATCAGTATGCCTCCATCTTCCTCTTTCCAAGAAGGCAAGGTGTATTCAATCACCAATAAGAGTCCGGGAGGATTTCGCATCCAAGCTGCTGATGGTGAGTTGATCTACATCGGCAATACCGGATTCCAATATCTCGACATTCTTGTTAACGAGAAATCCCGAGACTTTCAGAGGCATTCCCAACAGTGGGATGTTCAATAAATGGCCTTCGACGTTATCAGTCTATTTAACCTGATGGGGTTCACAGGAGTTCCGCCCAACGATCAAGGAATTGATGGGGACTTGGGAATCGACAACTCTACAGGTAAAATCTACCAAAAGAGAAATGAGGCATGGGTAGATACCAACGTCACTATTGATACGATGATGCCAGAAGCCGGGCCGATGGGACCGGACGGGAAGAGTGCGTATGAAGTAGCTGTAGAGCAAGGTTTTTCAGGAACTCCCCAAGAGTGGCTTGAGTCTTTGATTGGCCAGCAAGGTCCAGTTGGCCCACAAGGCATCCAAGGAGTTGTTGGCGCATCTGGACCACAGGGTAATGTCGGAGAAACCGGCTCACAGGGGCCTCAGGGCATTCAGGGAATCGCTGGTCCGGTCGGACCAAAAGGCGATCAAGGAGTCCAAGGCATCAAAGGTGATGATGGAGCAGTTGGTCCTAAGGGAGATATTGGTTCTCAAGGCCCCAAAGGTGATACAGGCGCTCAAGGCTCAACCGGAATCGCTGGACCGACTGGGGCAACCGGACCAATTGGAAATACTGGCCCTGTAGGTCCTCAGGGGATTCAAGGCCCTGCGGGAGATGCTGGTCCCACTGGCCCCCAAGGTTCGGTAGGTGCGACTGGCCCCAAGGGAGATAAAGGCGATACCGGGTCAATCGGCCCGCAAGGCTCCCAGGGCATCCAAGGAGTAAAAGGGGATACAGGGAATACTGGAGCGGCAGGTTCGACCGGGGCAACTGGTGCCCAAGGACCGTCTGGAGTAATTGCAGTTACCGCTCCCATCACTAATGGCGGAACCTCTACTAGTGCAACAATTGGCATTTCTTCCGCTTCGGGTTCGTCAGCAGGTTCAATGTCTTCTGCGGATTTTACAAAGCTCTCTGGTATCGCTACAGGTGCAACAAACACACCTCTCGCAACGACAAATCCTGCTGCACTAGGAACAGTTTCTGTTGGCGTTGGAACAACTGCCGCCCGAGCAGATCATGTCCATCCGTTACAAACAGCAGGTGTTAATACGCTAGTCGGAACTCTCACTGTATCCCAAACAGCAGTAATCGCTATTTCTGCGGGATGGAGAAAAGTCACGGTAACCGTTTCTTCGGGGCTAGGATTAACCACCGGAACTCCCATCATTCTTGTTCCAAGCTCATCGTTGACTGATGGCTATACTATTGCCACCAATGCCTATGTAGCATCTTCAACCACAGTTGAAGTAATGCTTCAGGCTCCCCTTTTGGCAATTGGACAGTCTTATTCCTTTGTAATGAAGATCATCAAGCTTGGGGTATAAATGAGCACAGACGACTCGTTAGAAGCAAGGGTTAGTCGAGTCGAGGGACAAATGTTCCACGTTACTTCCGTAGTGGAGAAAATGGATGCCAAACTCGACCAGATTGCTTCTGGTGGGAAATTTACTCTGGGTAATTTCGGTGTAATTGTCGCGTGTTTGATGGCGGTTTTAGGGGCCGGAGCTGCATATGTCAGCATGGTAGTTAATCCAATTTCTGAAAAAGCTGCATCCTCTGAGAAAGATCGAGATTTAATCCATAGCTCCATTGGTGCGAATACAGATAGGATAGCTTCGGCAGAAGTCCGGGATCAAAAGTTTGAAGCGGCACTGACCGAAGTGGAAACTCAATTTCGAGCCAGCGACCAAGTAAGAAATCTCCAAGACGCTAACCAGTGGAGGATAATTTCCCTCATCTTTGAAAAGTCATTCAAACAAAAGTTTCCTTCTGATATTCAGTATTATCCAAACATCAGTCAGAAGGGACAATGATGATAATTTTTAAAACAAAGAACACCCCCATGTTCCCAATGCGGAGCGAAGTAGAAAGGTGGACATTTACGTGGACCTTCAAACAGCACTAGTCAGTCTTGCAGTGGGTGTAACCGCAGCAGGTATCATCGGGGCTGTATCAATCAGAATTATCTCTGCCCTCCTAAAAAGGCTATCGGACAAGATCGAAACTGCCCCTAGCAAGGAATCTGTTCAAAGCATGATCGACATAGCCTCCCTAAAAATCGAGGCCAAGATGCAATCTGAGATTCAAATGACGCGGCATGACTTGAGGCAGGAAATGAATAATCACCTTCTACCTTTGAACGCAAAATTTGATGAATACAGTAAACAGATGACGCAAATCTTGATAGCTATTGGCGGCATCCAAACTTCAACTGCCATGCGCCGAAGAGGCGATGCGAAAGAAGAATGATGCCAGATTCAAACCATAAAGTGATTTTCGTTGTAACTTCCACGATTGCCATTCTAGCGATCATGGCAGTAGCCACCATCTGTCTGTTATCCTATTTCGCCATCCCTATCCCTCCTGAGTTAAACACTCTTGCTGGCGGCCTCGTTGGGGCCATATCGGCGATGCTAGTTAAGACCACCGCCACATCTTCTCAACCGAACGAGACAAAGATTATCAATGAGAAGTCCGATCCCATTCCAACCAAGCCTCAGAAATGAGAATTATTGCGCTTTGTTTAATGGTGACTGGATGCAGTCCGTTTCTTGTCTCAACCCAAACAGAAACAGTGATCGGAGTGAAAGTTTCGCATGAGGATGCTCTTTATTCTGTAAAGAAACTATTTAAATGGAACGCCTCGTTCGAGGACGCCTTCCAACCTGTAGGCATTCACAATCAAGAAGCCCTTTTCGATGCCTTGCGTAAATAGTATTTTCTGGAATTCCAAGAATTCTACCCCACTCAGCGGCGCATTTTTTAACTCCATTGAGATGAAGAATTATATTAGACCTTGCGTTTTGGCTTTGCTCAAATCTGTTTGCCCATCGACAGTTTTCTGGATCGTAATTGCCATTATTGTCGATTCTATCTAAACTTTTATCTGTTGGCTTTTCTCCCATGTCTTTATGAAAATTTTCAAAGTCCGTCCATCTTTCACAAACCGAAATTCCTCTGCCTCCATAATCCTTGTATTGAGAGCATTTTGGATTAAGGCATCTTTGAATCATGCCTGCCCATATAGAATATGACTTTGATGTATGGGCCATTCCGTGCTTAAAATTTCTTTGGCGCGTTCTATCTCTTTTCAGGCATCCGCAAGACTTGCTCATCCCCCCTCTAATCGCAGATTGTTCAACCTCCATAATGATTCCGCATTCACACTTACAAACCCAATAAGCTCTGTTTTTATTGTGTAAAATTCTATTCTCTGCTTTTGCAATTACGGTCCATCTGTTATATTTATCTCCAATGATTTCCATGGAATACATTAAAAACCGTAAAAGGATTTTATCAACCATATTTATTTAGATCACCAGCAGGCTTCGAATTTCATTTTGAATATCTTCTCACGCGAACGCGACGTTATTGTTTTCGATAAATGACAGCCAAAGAAATCAGACAGGCCGTCCAAAGATTGTTAGGTGTAACTGTCGACGGAATCTTTGGGTCAGATACCCGCAAGGCTTACGATCAACTTGCTTCGGCGGGGAATAACGAGCAATGGCCCCCAAAATCGAATCCCCAGAACAGCTCAGAGAATGGCGGCTCTGGGGCGATTCAGGGTAAGGCGAGCAGCTTTGCCGATCCGGCAGATGTAAGAGCCTTCAATCATTGTAAGGCAAAGGGATTCAGCGATAATTACTGCTTTGGTTTTGGTGACAACGGAATTGGTTACACAGGAATAGATACAACCAATATCAACATTCCCTATGTAGCTGTGCAGCCCGATTACATGATTCAGAAATTCGGTAGTGCTCAGGCTGCATCTGGGAAGAAAGTTTTGGTAACGATCAATGGACAGACAAAAGAATGTATTGTCGGGGATCGTATGCCGTGGATCAAAAACACAGAGAACGGAGCTGTGATAGACTTGGCTCCGGGGGCACAAAAGCTATTCAACCTCGCCCCTCCATTCCTTGTGGATGCGAGTTGGTCGTGGGCATAAAAAGACCGGGAAAACTTAATCTCCCGGTCTTTTCTCGTCAGATAATTTTGCGCGCTACACTATCGGATTCTTTAAGCAGATTTGTTCCCCTGCTAAGGAACCCTTTAGTGTAGGCGCAAAATAAAATCAACTAATTTGTTTTAGGACTACGGCTTCCATCTCCATGTAGTTGTCCCATTGTTGGGGTTAAGAACGTATTCCGCCTTCCCGTTTTTAACAGCGTTACGTTCCCATATGTCGTTATGAATTGGACGGATGCATATTCCCCAGAATATAGCGAAAAGAATGATTCCGACAAACATTCCAACTGTTACCCCTTCGATTTCCCTGTTCATCGCACAACCTCCACTTCAACTTCAGCAACCGTAGCTGCCAGCTTTTCCAAAGGGAGGGGAATCCACGTTGGCAGTCCCGAGCAAGCATGGCAGGAGATGACAGAATCCAGCGTGTCGATTACGATGTGGTTATCATCCGGGTCAGGAAGATTATCCGTGCTGTAGGAATGCTCACACTCTACCTTGGACACAACGATGTATCGACCGTGCTTAGGTGTGGTTGATGGAGTAGATTTAGGCGTAGGCTTCGTTGACTTTCCTTTTCGATTCAATACTGCTTCCCGTGTCTGGGCCACGTTTAAGCCCTTTTCTGACGCAGCAATGAGCACTTCCTTTACCGCCTGAGATTGCTTCTCTGGATCATCGGAGAACTTGGAGCAGGCCACCTCATTCAAATGAGAGTAGCGAAGTCCAGGAAGTTCGCGGAGTTCATTTGAAACAACCTTAGCGGTGCGGGCGTAAGCCGAAAGGGTTGAGTAGGATTCCTCCAGACCAAGGTTTGAGATGATGGCGGGGATAACATTTTCATGGCCCCGAGATTCAAGCTCGTTGATAAGATCGCCCAACCCAAGCTCGGTCCAGTTCTTGACTCCGGTCAGAACTTGAATGCCTCGACCAATATCAAGGTCGGTCGTCCCTTCAATTGGGACACACTGCGTAAGTTTTTCTCCCATGGAGAACTTTTGCAGGAGCTGCCCAAGAGCTGCGCCAAGGTTCAATGGCTGACTTCCGGCCTCGATAATCGCCAATTCTTGCGAGTGATCTTTTTCGGCAACCACTTCATCAACTACCACAACAGTTTCCGCCACGGGAATAGCCTCAGCAATAGGAGCAGTCACTGATTCGTCAATAACCTCCGGCTCAATCACCACCTCAACACCCTTTTCTTGCAGGTAGTCGAATACTAACTTCGCTTTGTTATACCCAACCTTACAATGGCTAATGATGGAGTTAATGGTGATGTCGCCCTGAATCTTCTGGGCCTCGGTTGCGAGGAAGCGGATTTCTTGGTCTGTGTTTTTCATATTCTTGTTTTCAATAAGTTAGCGATACAGCTCGGTCCATGTGACTCGGTCGTTAGAGCCTACATATCCACGCATCAATTCTTCAAAAGTGTTCGCGCCAAAATGGGAGTAAATTTGGGTTTCATCAATTGCCAGAACGCGAACATCGCGATTGCCATTTACAGGTTTTACCCATTCAAAATTCCACGATTCTTTTGAGTAAGGCCGTTTTTCTGGAAGCTGAAATTGGGGCTTGATGCGGTATGCCGATGGATCGCGAGCCGAAAGGCTTTGATGTGGCAAGATGTCTTCCCATGGCATGAAATGGTCTGGCTTGAATTGAATCGTCTTTCCGGCTTCTCGCGCTGCCTGTAATTCTTCATATGCGTCCGGCATTGAGGAAATTCCAGAAAGAACAATCCGCTTAATTGCCGGGGTAAGTCCTGCAATATTGGCGTCCGAAAGCTCGGACGATGGCGTTTGCGCGATGTAGCTAACGATATCGTCAGCTATTTTCCATGCTGTGGTTGATGTATCAATTTTCATATATAGATTTTGCTGTGCATTTCCCGGCACAGCATCGGGTGTTTTAGTTTAGTTATTAGGATTAAAAGGGAATCGAATCTGGGTCTTCGTCTTCAGGCTCACGCTGAGGCGCTTCTTCATCTCCATAATCATGCGACTGATTGAACTCATCAACCTGTCGGGCCTTAGGCTGAGCCAGATAGCTCTTCAAGTAAGTCTGAAGCTGCTGATCCAGTTCGGTAGCTTGGTCATTGGTTTCCTCCGCAATCTCTTTGAGGGAGAAGACAGGCATTTGGAAGGTGACGCGACCCTTTTTCCCTTCGGTCGTTCCCGAAATAAAGACAGCCTTCTTGTAGATGTCGGCGCGGTTGTTCTTGGCGAACTCAAGCCAAGGCCCAAATCCTGCCCCTTTTAGGGAGAGATTGGCAATCTTCAACTCTTTACCGTCCTTGTAGGCGATGTAGAGAGAAGCGCAGTATTTACCTCCTGCGGCCACCACACGATCCTTGATGGTCTTGTAGACCCCTTCGGCCAGAGTTTCCTTGTTGAAGTTACGAACGATCAGGACTTCCTGGCGGGTGTCTTTGACTTCGTTCGAGTAAATGCCCGTTGAGGAGGCTTCATGCCAGCCTTTGATTGTGGCGAGTTCGTCGAGAAGGATGAAGGCAAATTCACCCTCAACTTTGACGTTCTCTTTCTTTTCTTTATCGTAGAACTGCACAATTCCTTCTCCTGCGTCCCAGGAGAAAAATTTGGTTGCCGGGTTTTGGATGCGGTCGCTAGGTGCTGATCTGCTCATATTGTTTTATGGTTTAAGTTAATTGAATTTGTATCCGGTCATTCCGTCGTAATATCCATTACTGGAATTGATGTGACGAACAATGACATCTCCCTTGGATGTAGAGAAAACTACATTCCAAATGCTCAGGCACTCGATATAAAAATCAGGAAAAAGAGCTTTTACTTTTTCAGTAGCAACTTCTTCACTATCGACGGTTGAGGTGGATTTTGAATCGCCGTATCCAGACTCATCTAGATCAGTAATTACCCCTCCCTTTGCAGGCTCAGGAAAATCAATTTCGTAAAAGATGGAATGTGAACAGCAGTCGCCTTCCACATCCAAAATACATTCCTCTCCGTCTCCAAAAGAGATTTTAACCGTGGATTCATCAATTCTGGCGATGTTGTTCAGAGTCTTTCCAAGGAAAGATTTCTTGGTGGTTTCTTTATGGTGATACATATTTATTTATGTTTATTCTGTTCTTCGCGGAGAAGTTCCGCAAGTTCTTTGGCTGCGTCTGAGAGTGCTGAGTATGATTGGTATTTATCCAAGTCTGCACGCTTAAATTGTTCTTTCTGCATGATTTCTTGGGCTTTGGCTTGGTAGTGTTCAGCCGTATCTTTTAACCATGCCTGTTCTGTTTCTGGAGAATCAAATTTCATTATTGTTTTCAATAACTGGTGGAGTCCACCGATTGAGATGCTGGTAGACCTTGCAGATGTGGGTGAAGCAATCGAACTCCTTATCGAGCTTTTCGATGTCATACCAAGCATCACCAATTCTGCCGGGTTCGGTCGTAGACAGGTAAACATTACATCCTTGCGCGACTTTCAAAGGCTCGTCAGTCAGTCCCAAAATCTCACAGTTGGCATAAGCAGCGATTTGCATGGGTTCTGTGGACCAAGGCTCAATCTTGTATTCAGGACGAGTCTTGCGGGTTTTGAAGTCGATGATCGTATACTGACCCTTGACCAAAGCAATCGCATCGGTGGTTCCAGCGTATCCGATAACCGGATTTACCAGACGAACCTCATGCCTCAAGAACTCTACCTCATTATCCTTGGCCCATTGCTCAACCAGATCGACGTAAGGGCGAAGTGAGGGTTGAAATCGGAATCCCTGGAAATGATCCTCAATAGCTTGATGGACCGCCGAACCCAAATCAGCGGCGTCTCCCACTTGTTGAAAAGCATCCCGAATGATGCGTTCGCAATATTCATCCTCGGTTTCTCCCGGAACTCTAGGCAAGGTAAGCGCAGCCAACAGAACCTGCTTCTGCTTCCATTTGTCCAGTTCGGGCTTAACAAGAACTCCCTGAAAGATCGTAGTGACTGAGGGATAAAGACCAAGCTCCCGACAGTCTTTGATGGTGGTCGAGCGCATCCCGTCCCCCTTTTTCTTAGGAACCTCAAACATGGGAGAGCCGTCGCGTTTATAGAAATGTCCCATATTACCCCCTCACCTTGGCCCACAAACGAGCAATAAGACCCTTCTTCACTTCACGGCGCTTTTGACTCAGGGCAATCCAGAATAGGGGCGAGGAACATGTATTCCCGAATGTTTCGATAGCTGGTATCTTTTTCATGCTATTTCTTCTTTGGAAATTCGCGACCGAAATCCCAGCCCATGTAAAAAGTAACAATGAAGAAAGTCCAAAAGGAAATGGCAGTCCACCAACCAACCTCTTCGGGAGTGCTCCGAATTGGAATCTGTTGATGCACAAGTGAAAATAACCATGCAGTAATCACTACCAAGGCGATTAAATTAACAATTGCTTTGTATTTCATATATCTGATTATGTTTATCTCTATTTCTTGCGAAGAAGTCAACAATCTTTTTTCGAGAAAGATCAATCTACTCTGTAAGATTCTCGATCTTTTTGATGAGTTCCAAGAATCTTTCTAGCTGACGGGCGTCTTCTGTGGCTACGGCTGAACCGCACCAGTCCTTGTTTTGTTTTCGGTCCATGTAAAGACGGGACTCGAAAAATGTTTTCATTTCTCTAAGTGTGGTTTTGTCAATCATTTGGCTCTCCAGATTGCAATAATGACGGCGATTGGGAGCCATGCAGGCGCAGTAATCACCATCCATTTCAGAAAGAAGAACATCAGGTAGAATGTGGCAGGGATGAAACACGGTGCATAGACCCACCATTGGCTGAATACCCAGATGTCAAATCGCCATAGTTCAACCAAAGTTGATATAATTTCATTCATGCTTTTTCGGCGAGTTCGTTTGAAACATCCAGAAGTGCCTTGGCAACCAAATTTGCAACGATAGGACTGAAGGTCATTTGAGCCACAATTTTTCCGTCTGGCTCCTTCCAAAGAATTTCTGGGAGATTCAATCCATCAGCATCTGGACCGACGATAATGTGACCATCTTCGGCGTGCTCTAGGTAGATATTTCGGACAATTTCCATTGTGGGTATGCTTTTCATAACTTCATCGGATTCGTATGATTATGCCGAGGGATTCAGCTTCTTTTCCATTGGTGTGCGCCCAGTCGTGACAGGCTGAGCAGATGGCGCACCAGTAGGATTCGTCCAAGAGCCACTTGCCCATTCTTCCGGCTCGGTGATGGATTTGCGTTGCTGGCTGCGGTTCCAAGCCTCTAGCTCGGCAACACTCGCAAAATGGCACGGCGACGAGGTATCGCGCTCGATTTTTAAGGTAAAGTTCATTCTCCTTGCTTCTCTTGGCTGATTGCGGGCGCAGCTTCTTGCGGACTTTCGTGGTAAATGTTGCTTGGAGGCCAGATGGGCGGGTCGAGGGGCCCTGAGTTGTAACCGGCTTTATCGTTTTCAATAAAGTCGGATTGGACTTCTTGAATCCCGTCTTTCTTTTGATCCAACTTTTCTTCATTTGTCTGAGTAAGTAATCCTGGAACTGCGACCATGCTCCAGAGAATTGGGTGCAATTTTGAAATCGTGCTGAAGTTATAGTTGCTGGTTGCCTCGACCAAAACTAATAGGACATCGTATCGGGACAGTGTGGGTTGTCGAAACCCGAGCTTTTCCATTACTCGTTGGTCCCACAGATGTCGGGCAAATTTCTCCGATCCTTTTGGCAACAGTTTCTTTTTACTCAACTCTCCCAAGATAGCTGGATAAGGACCATCAGCAGGTAAAAGTTCCCCCGAAGCCGGAATGGGATACTGAAGGCTCATCATCAGGTGTTTTGCCAGCACATTCCAGTCAAAGGAGTTGCCTTTACGAGTGACGAGCAGACTTTCTTTGATGAACATGAACGGCTTCCCGTATTCAAAGGTGAAGTAAGAAACGAATGCTTCCTTTTGGCCAAAGAACCAGAGTCGGGATTCTTTGTCGTCCCATATGTAGATTTCGCCGTTTGATGTATCGTGCCAACTTTCGACAATCCCAATGGCTTTGAATGCTTTTCGATAGACTTCCTTTTCAATAGGGATGTCCTCGCGAATAAGCTGTGGGAATTTGATCGGAGATAGTGCTTCTAAAAGTGTTTTCATGTTAATTTCCGGGAAAAAGAAGATAGGATTGTTTTGGCATATCTGGACGAGCGTTTTGAATCCATCCATCATTTCTAGGAAGGCAAAACTCTGCCACTTCAATGTCTTGCACATTTAGCAAACATTGTTCGCTGCAACAAGTATAGGCTACCTGCAAATCCTGCGGTTGGGTTTTAAGAAATTTAATTAGTTCTTTTACGCTCATATTTATTTCTTAGGGTGAAGTGAAATGCACTTAATCTTAGGCATGTTAGAAACATCCACATCAGGAGTTTTGTTTACAGACAGCCATTGCATTGGGTTTTCGGACGAGTGGATGGCAAGAGCGATCACATCATCATCCTTAACCTTCTTGGCCTCAACCGCCCTTTTTAATTCTTTCCAAGTCATATTCTTGTTTTCAATAAAAATTACCCGACCCATTCAGGCCAGTTGAACGATCCTGCATCTTCAGCAGCCTTCCGTGTCGGCATAAAGCAGGTAACGATGTTATCCCCAAGCTGCATGTAACGCACACCAGCAGGGCTTCCTTGCTCTCCAAACACTTGATGGATACCGCGATGGCCCTTAGGGACTCCAAGCGCAACCTGAGCCTTTATGATCGTTTCCATGACCTGCCAGCCGAGTCCTGTAGGCATGGATGGAACCAACTCTGATTTCGGTTTCATCATCAACCTCCATGCAGGGAAGTTTCCATCCACTTTTACGCTCTTAAACTCAGTTTTCCCTGTATCGAGACAAACTGATGTCCCTGCATCGTAAATGGCCAAGGCCGTATTTAACCTGATATATTTAACCAAATGAGCCGGAATGATGAATGGGTCTTTGAAATTATGCTCACCTTCAATCAAGGCAAAAATCAAAATGTATCCATCTGTAGCACAAAGAACTACCCCATCTTTTTTAGGGACCACCTCAATCCCGTTTAGGACGTATCGAGTAAGGTCTTTGCTCATGGCTGAGGCCACTGCTCGGAAGATATTTACGGGGATGTTCATTTTGGCAAATCGAGTTCTACAACTCGAAATTGTAGAGATGATCCTTTTCCTTTTTCTACTAACCCTAGAAGTCTTGCGATATTATCCATAACGCTGTTCTTTGTAAGAACTGTCATTGTATGTGAATCAACCCATTTGGACGCCTGCTCAGGAGTAATAATTTCATCTTTAATGAGATGGGCAATTGTTGAACACATCGCCCCACTAGCAAATCGCTCCATCTCTTCTTTATCCAATGTCCATGCTGTATATGTCATTTCTTAGATTTCTTCTGAGGTTTATTCTGCACACGGTTAAAAAATGCTTGCGTGGCCTCAAGGGCAGCTACAGCAATCTCAATGTTTTCGGCATTCTCTTCTTGGTGGAAATCCCGAACTACCTGCGGAAACCGCTCTCCAGATTCTGCTCGTTCATGGCGAGTTCCAAGGATGTTGAGTCCGGCTTGACTGGATACATGCAGCTCCAATTTGCCGTTGTTGCTTACTAGGCAGGCTGTAAATTTCTGGTTCATTTAGTTTGAGACTGCTGATACTCGGCTTGAATTTGACGAGACGATTTCTCTGCCTGCGTTCGCTTATCGGGATCGGAATATGTTCGTAGCTCCATGCGAGAATTGCATAGGAATGCACAACTGCCCATTCCTATGGTTAGGCAGAGAATAACTAAAGCGATCCCGGCCAACCTTCCGAAATCGCTATTCACTTCTTTGCATCCCACGCAGCAAGAGCTTCCTTTTTACCATGTTTGAAGCCAGTAGATTTCCACCAAGTTTCAAACGCCGATTCGTTAATTTTAGGCGGCTCAGGAAATGTCAAACTAATCCAATATTCGTCCATTCCGAACTCAGGATGATCTTCGGTATCCCAAACAATTATCCGCTGGCCTTTGCAAAAACTAGCGATAGGATAGTCGGACTTTTTCGGAATTTGATCCTTAAATGAAATCCAGCCCTTCTTGTTAACAATAACCTTCTTCTTGGGGGATTTGACGGCAACGATGTAGTAAAATCTCTGGATTCCCGTTGCAACATCAGGAATGAAATTCATCCATTCTTCATTCTCTTTTGAGGCAATCGAATACGGAACTTTCTTTTTATTGCTACTCCATCCCCATCCCTTGAGTTCAATTTTGTCGTATCCTTCAGGGACAGGGGGAAGAGGTGGAAGGCCGTCGGGTAATTTCGTGTGTTTCATATCTACAAACGAGATAAACAGATTCTCCTTGCGAAGTCCATAACTTTTTTGTAGAAAAGTGAAAGATGAACATAAACACACAAGACAAACTGAAATTCCTACGTGCCAAACATGCTCGTATGGTAAGTGAAATGGCAATGTTCCGAGCCTGTGCCGACCGAGATACAGCAAGGGAAGGGTGGTCGAGCGATTGGATGGCTCTGTTTTCTTTGGCCCGAGAACAGGCTTTGGAGATAGAGGCTGAGATTCAGCTCATTCTTGATAACAATAAATGAATATGGACGAGATAAAATTATATATCTGGAATCAACCTTATCAGGTTTCTTACGGCTCCTCCATCGCTTACGTTCTGGCTAGATCAGAAGATGAGGCCAGAAACGAACTTCGCGCGGCCCATGTTTCTCAATACGGGTATCGCCACGAAGAAAAGACCACCAACTGTTATTTGGACAAAAAGCCCGACCGGATTCTTTCTGCTCCTTTCTGCGAAATTTACGAATGGTCTGAATAAAATGCTCCGAGAAGACCTCATAAACTCCCTCTGCGACTTCGTAGAGGCCAATAATTATCAGCAGCTACACGGAAACTTTGAAGCAATCGACGACGATGGAAACGTAGCTGGAGAGATAGATGCTCTCTTCCTGGGAAATCGAAGATACGTCATCTCTCATCTGGACGAGGAAACCAATGTCTTGCGAGTAACTTTCAAAGATTCCGAAATCGGCGTTCAGCGTGCTTTTATGGGGCCGATGGTTGCCAACGAAGATCGTGAAAGAATCGTGAATGAGATTATGGAGAGGGTTTTGTCGTGAAAATGTCACGAGCGTGGGCAATGCCAAATTCTTGCACATTCTCCATTAAGCCGATTGGAGAATTTGTGCAGAGGTATTTGAAAGACTCAACCGTGAGTATCGACCCTTTTGCCAGAAACAAAACATGGGCCACTTTTACCAACGACCTGAATCCTGACACCGAGGCAACCTGCCATATGGATGCTGTAGAATATGGGCGATTCTTGGTGTCTGGCGGGGTTTTCTGCGATCTTTTGATACTTGACCCACCATACTCGCCCCGACAAGTTTCTGAGTGCTACAAGTCGATTGGACGGGAATGCACCATGCACGACACTCAATCTTCTTTTTGGACCAACATTAAAGACGCTTTTCATCCTCTTGTTCAAGAAAGCGGACTTGTCCTGACTTTTGGATGGAACAGTAACGGAATGGGAAAGAAAAGGGGATATGAGATTATTGAGATTTTGCCAGTGGCTCATGGGGCAGCTCACGCAGACACCATCTGCATGGCCGACAGGAAGATTATTGAAAACAAGAATCTTGACTCCATCTGAGAGAAAGATAGAGTGAGTGCGTCAGATTGCTCGCGCTGTTTGATAGGGGCCGGAATCCCTACAGTCTCAAACTTTTAATTAAGCTGCTCCCGTGTGGGGCTGGGAATAGGCAGGAGTGCCAAATTTCCGGTCCCGGCTCCACACTAGAGCAGCTAAATTTTTTATGTTTGGAGTGTAAATATCATGGGAAGATACGAAACCCGCGTAGCGGAATCCGATCCCAATTATGGCAGTGTTGGGGTTACAAAAGTAACTATCGACCGCCTGCTTAAACAGGAAAATTGCTCCGACCTTTTGGCTCTTTATCTTTTCTTATCCTATACGGCGAGGTGGCAGGAAACTTCCCAGATAAAATGCACAGTTTCTTACATTTCTAAAGGACTGGGATGGGGCGAAAGGAAGGTTCAGATGCGAAAATCCCAGCTCCGAGAAATTGGACTAATTGAGGATGTTTGTAGTCGAAACAACGAGAGTGAAATTACGGGATGGTATGTGAAGGTAAAGTATTTCGTTAAGGTCGTTTCCACCCCTGCGGAAAACGAGGGGGTGGACCACCCCTGCGAAAACGCCATGGGTGGTGAAAATGCACCCAAATGCTTAGATACTGGTAATATAAATGCTTTAGAACAAAAAGGGGTTAAGGCGGAAAAATCCCAACAAGGGGTTAAAAGCATAACCGAACCAACTTTACCATCCCTGTTGGACACTGAGCGATTCCGCGCAGCTTGGGAGGAGTATCAGGACCACCGTCGTAAATCAGGGCATGGCGCGCTCCGCCCTCACTCAATCCAAAAACAGTGGGACCGCATGGCTGAACACGGGCTGGACGCCTCCATCCAAGCAATTCAAACCACAATCGCCCAAGGCTGGCGGGGAATTTTCCTAAATGGCGACACGCGGCCCTCTCAATCAGAATCTCCCTCCACTTATGCCTCCTTCATCTGAAATCGACTTCGAAAAAATCAAGTTTGACTACCCGCTTGATGAATTTCTTGAAAATCAGGGCTATCAGCCAAAATCTCGCAAAGGCGATGAAATTTCCTACTGTTGCCCTCTGCACGAAGACCGATCACCCAGTTTTCAAGTTAATCTCAAGAAACAAATCTGGCATTGCTTTGGAGGATGCGGAGGAGGGGATGTTATCATTCTTGCGGAAAAACTGTGGAATGTTTCGAGGAGTGAAGCTGTGAGCCTCATTACAGGCGAAAAACCAATGGACCGCACTCCGAATACCAAAACACAAACAAAACGCTCTGTAGCCACATCAGGGCCGCAAGAAGTGACAAGGAGAGAAGTCGCAACCTACGACTATTTCGACCCTACTGGGAAACTCAGCTATCAAGTCGTCCGATACGAGCCAAAAACCTTCCGACAGCGTAAAGTAAATTCAGACGGTTCATTCGACTGGAAAATGGAGGGAGTTGAGAGGCTGCTTTACAATCTCCCGGAAGTCATGTCATCCGATACGGTTGTAATCGTGGAGGGAGAAAAGGATGTCGAAACCCTGAGAAAGTTGGACATCGTCGCAACCTGCAACCCAGGAGGAGCCAAAAAATGGCTCCCGTCCTACACGCAGATTCTTGAAAACAAGAAAATCATCATCATTCCCGACAATGATGAGCCGGGACTAGAGCATGGGAAAATGGTCTTAAAAGCCCTTGAAGGCCGGGTGGCTTGGACAAAATGGGCCGAACTTCCCAAAACATTCAATGAAAATCCAATCAAAGATGTAACGGATTACATAAACGCCTCTCAAGAACCAGCGGCAGACCTTCAAAGAGTAGTCTCAAAATCCAACTTCCTTCACCGAGGAGTGGATTGTGAAATTTACTCTATGGATGAGCTGGTCAGGCGCTACAAGCAAAACGCCGCCAACAACTCGGACATTCAGCTTGATTTAACCAAATGGTTGCCATCCCTAAACGTCCGCCCTCTAGTTCGGGGCGATCTTTTGGCAATCATGGGAGGAACCGGGAATTTGAAAACAGCAACCGCCCAAAATATCCTGATGTCCAACCCGGAACTGGCGTC
>Ga0207670_10000072_pt1 | contig 71361 bp, 76 predicted proteins | sample KBSS23HmetaG_FD_184339 | JGI IMG/M metagenome (GOLD analysis project Ga0207670, IMG submission 184339) | Switchgrass rhizosphere microbial communities from Kellogg Biological Station, Michigan, USA - KBS S2-3H metaG (SPAdes) (version 2) | ecosystem: Host-associated > Plants > Roots >...
GGAGGCTGGAGAAGTGATCCTCACGCTCAGCGTCTCCCCAGCGGCCACGGGCTCGCTACCGAGAATCCGACATCCCACACGCGATAAATTGAGCACAATTCCTTCCCCGGCGGAGTTCTGGCCGACATACTTCACCGAGACCACGACAGGTGACTGTGATTCGATTCGCAGCGCAAACCGTTTATTTTGTTTTTTCATGGCAGGGAATCCTTCTGTATGAATGAAATATACCACTGGGGATAATGGGGCCCTAGGGAAATTTGGGTTTAACCTTTGCGGAGAAGCCTTTCCCGTATACTCCATGGTCCCGATGGCTCCACTTGTAGGTTTACAGTCCCATTTCCGTAGTCCACCATCCTCTCTGAATCTCATCGGTTGCATGAGTGGCAAAGTGAAGACATAACGTCCTGGGGTGTGCCCCTCGTTTTAATGAGAAACCTCACCCTCTGCCTACAAGTTCCCTTTTTGGTATTTCAGAAAAGCTCTAAACGACGGTTGGGGACGAAGCTGAAACATGCCTACCCCCCCAGTGCTTGGAAACATATTGAGACACTGACACCGTACCCATCCCCCGGCGTGACCTGGTGCAAGGGTATCCCCCCCGGTACCCGGTATTTCGTCCTTCTCAAGAGAGCCCTATACCCCCCTTCCGGATAGCTAGGCAGATTGGAGACTTCGTGAGACAAGCGAATGCATGACGCGGCACTCACCTCAAGCCAGTGTCGAACGGCGTCAGTCTCAAATTATCTATTTATCTATAAGGGAGGTGTCAGATGGTCAAGTACGTTGTTCGGTTCATGCGGGAAGAAGAAGGTGCGACGGCGGTGGAATACGGACTGATGGTGGCCTTGATTGCAGGAGCCATCGTGGTTGCGGTGACCTTGATCGGTACAAACCTGTCGACTCGGTTTAATACCACCGCCACGACGATCGCTTCTTAACGAATGGATGGAGCGAGTCGATTGGGCGATCCCAGTCGACTCGGCCCCTACCTAGGTCGAGACAACAAAGGGCGGGACACCATGCCACGAAAAGTGCTGGCGACAGATGAGGTAGGCACCCACCAAAAAGGAGGCGAGCATGACTTGCTCACGCTGCTCAGGGTTCATGGCAGAACACTTGTCTTTAGACATTGAGGGGGACTTTGGAGAAATGTGGGCAAGGAGCTGGCGTTGTGTGAATTGCAGCCATACCCATGACCCGACGATTGAGCGGAATCGCCTAGCTCAACAACAGGGCACGGTCTTGGCGCTCTCCTCTGGCGGACCGGACCATCGGGATCACGACGTGCCCCGTAGACCAAAGGCCAATGTCAGGTTGGCGGCGTGAGGTAGGCGACTCATACGGCCTTCTTCCCGACTCAACCAGAACATGGCCACCTTCACAGGAGGACGTCAGTGCATGCCACCAGTGATCCAGTCATTGCCAAACGCATGATCAGGCAGACGATCAGTTATTTGATGGACAGTCGCGTCGCCCTTGCAGGCGCCAATATGCTGAGCCCGAACCTGAACGACAAGTTGACTCAAGCGTTGTCTGTGATGAGCAAGTTAGAAAAAGAGGTACGCGCGGTACGATCACCGGCCAAGACCGTGTAGGTGGGGTGTCAATAAACAGGGCACTCTCCGCGAGGATGGGTGCAGCAGACCTCCTCACGCTGCGTTTCTCATCTGCCCCCTATAACAACGCGGAGACTATAGATAAACATGCACCCGAAAGTTCTCGATGCGATCGTCTCGGTGTTAAAACACGACGTGGCGAAGTTCTACACAAAATGCCCAGCCATTAAGGTGCGAAATCCCCATTTAGAATTAGTCACTGCGCTGAGCAAGCGAGGCTTTCCCCCTGTGCCGGAGCTCATGGATCGAATTGAGTTCGAGGCCGCCCTGTTGGCCCTGGAACTCGAAGAGCAAGGCCGCACGGTCATTCGCTCAATGTCCGCATAACCTATCGCTCCGGCCAACGTCACACCATTCTGCCTACAAGGCCCCCTTTCTGTGGATTCTAAAGAAATCCTAGACGACGCATGGGGGCAAAGCTGAAACACGCATACCCCCCCGCTCTTCTAGTTCAAAAATAAATGGGACTGCAACTTGACCACCCTATATACCCGTACCCGCCCCCGCACGGGCCGGCGCAAGGATACCCCCGGGGGCCGTTGCCCTACCTCTAAACTGCGGGTACGAAGCGGGTACGAAGGGTACGGACAGAAGGGCTATTCCTGTCCTCTCTTGTCCGCTCATCCATCTCTTTATGCGGCAAATCTAACAATACATCAAGTATCTCTAGAACTCATAAGCCGCGGGTCCCCCGTTCAATCCGGGGCACCGCCACCAATAAATCCCGCGACTTATCACTCGGGTGCTCTGATGTGACCCACAGCGGTTGCGCCTGGGTGTGGATTTCGACCCTGGCCGATCTAACTGGTCGCCCGACACGATCGCGCGACGCACCTCCACAAATTCATCCCTCGTACGAGCCTACATCCCCCCACTGAAGACCGGATGAGTTCGCCCATGCGAAGCCCGTCCGAAGATCGCACAACAACACCGGCACCAGTACGGGATAATCCTAGTACGGTATTGAACAGCTAATCAGTACTATACCAACAGTAGGCACAAGGATGACCTGCGACCATGTCGAGATCGCCGTCACCATCTCCAGGATCGAATCAGCTACTGCAAGCTCTGCCAGCGAAGGTTCGTCGAGCCCTTATCGGTAAGACGAGGAGGGTCTCCATGGCAAGGCAGGCCAACATTTTCGAGAAACATGCGACGATTCATTATGTCTGTTTCCCATTGAGCGGGATGTATTCCCTCGTTGGCGATACTAGTGATGGGAAGACGGCAGAAGTGGCCACGGTCGGGAGGGAAGGCATGCTCGGCCTTCCTGTGTTTCTCGGAACGCACAGGATCCCGCTTCGGGCATTTACCCAGATCCCCGGGGACGTGCTCCGCATGGAGGCGGACGATTTTCGCGCCTTTACGGCAGACATGAATGGGTCGCTTGCCCGATTGTTATATGCGTACACGCAAGCGTTATTGAACCATCTCGCACAACATGCCGCTTGTACGACGGTCCATTCAGTCAGGATCCGCTGCGCGCGGTGGCTGCTCATGTGTCACGACCGGGTCGGGATGAACGAATTTCCCTTAACTCATGAGTTTTTAGCACAAATGCTGGGCGTGCGCCGGGCCAGCGTGACACTCATTGCCGCGTCTTTGCACCAGCAAGAGTTGATTGCTTACCGGCGAGGGATCGTGAAGATTCTCGATCGGAAAGGGTTGGAGGCAGCGGCGTGCGAGCATTATACGTTGACACGCGACGAATATGACCGCCTCTTATCTTTTCGCTAAGGCATGCTGAAGCATTGAAGAACAAACAAGCAGGTCCATGGGCTAAGGCTTGTGGGTGAGGAAAGGCGATGTTGTGGCTATACACATGAAAGACATTGTCGTGATCGGCGCCTCCGCTGGCGGCGTAGAGGCGTTGGGCCCGTTAATTCAGAAACAGGCCAAGGGATTAAGGAATATCGCTGTCGAGTCGGCCATCGATATTCGCCTGAGACCTATGCGGCCGCCGAGAAGGAAACGCAGGAACGCACCCTCTGGGCGGCCGTGGTCGCGTTGGAAGAAGGCGCCGAAGTGTCACGAGAATTGGCCACCAAGCAATCTGAATCAGCAGCCAAGCGACGGTACGAAGAGGAAGCCGAGGACCAAGTCCAAACTGCAGCGAAGATTCGGGAACTCATAGCCGCGCTCACCAAGGCCCAGGCGGATCGTAACCGGGAGACGAAGCCGAATTCAGGGGCATGAGGGCCCTTTTCAAATAGTCCTTCCTTACACCCGCCTCGCCAGGTTGAAGAACCAGTCCATCGTCCTTAATGAGTAGCTCAGTGGTCCTCTCTTGAGCCCGAATGTCATTGCGTCGGTTATTCTCCGCGAGCAATCACGCACTCGCTTCCCACACCTGAAAAGGCGGATACGCGATATTCGGAGCTTCGAAGTTTTGTGATCCCGCCCAGGTGCATTGCCTGCAGGCGGGTGACATCAGGCACGCCAGTTAAGTAACCTCGGCAGTCCTGACCTTCTTTCGCATCTGTAATGGTAGGATTTATGGGCCCGAGCGGCAATACGTAGGACTCGCAGCCGACGAGGACTGGCAGCAGTATGATGATCAGCACACATAGGCGCGTATAGCAGAAATTCATTTGTCCACCCCCTCCCCTTCATCTCTCAACACTTTATATGGCATGTTCGAAAGCTGGTCGTCAGGACGATGGGCCGCGAATATCGACCACAATAATTTCCTAGTACCTGGGGTTAATTTATCGGCGAATTATAACGCAAACATCTTTGCGCTGGCATCGAAGTTCCCACACAGCAGAGAGCATTTATGTGCTGTGCGGCACCTGCTCCGCTGGCAGTTTCGGAGACCACAGAGGGTGCGGGGGATGGGAAGGCCCGGCACCTTCGAACCGAGCCTCACACTTTTCGCTACTTCTTGGCACTCTGCACTTGCTTGATCGTGGTGGCCGTTCCCGTATCAGATCCCTCAATGCGAACTTGATCGCCTTCTTTGAAAGTGCAATCCCGCCCTCCAACCATGAAGCCGGATCCTCTAGCGGTATCCTCTTTGGCTTTCGGATCCGTTGAACCAACGATCTCTTTTAATGCACTGGGATCTTTGGTCAGCGCACCTGTTTCTTCTTTCGCGGTGCTCCCTTCACGCACTTGCTCCATCATCTCTTGTTCAGATAAGAGTTTGCCCCCTTGAGCAGCTCGTTGATCCATGTAGGGGGTTGGAGGGATCTCTTGTTGCTCGTGAGCACGATCCTGGCCTGACGAAACATCGGTCCCCACGCCCTCTCCACAAATTTTATTGGTATCCTTGGTCACCCGCAGACTGATCTCCTGACCGCGATCCCCTTTGATTGAGTACTGCTCGCCCTCGATCCTCACAATCTCGCCCGACACAATATCGGGGCCGCCAAAAATAATATTCGAAGACTGACCTTCATCCGCAAGGCCAAGCCCCTGCTGCCCCTTCTGATCGGTCGCCTCACCTTGCGCAATGCCCTCAGCCGAGAGCGACAAGCTGGGCAGACCTGAGCCCATTGCCATCGCCGCTATCCACACCATGGTTCTCGGATTCATTCTTCACCTCCTACTTTTAGAAAGGACATGCAGGATCGTCTTCGCCATCGCTATAAGGCTATTGAAAGACTACTCGTTTATTCGAGGGAAACAGCTCGGAGACTCCCTTGCCTCCCTCTCGTCCAAGCCCCTTAAAAGCGGTGCCCCCCTGTTTAAAATTCTAATCACAGTCGATCAACTACTAGTGGTTTATGGTTATTCCGAGCTGTATACCTCGGTTCGGCCCCCTCGGGAGATCGCTAGTAGTTACAATCCCGGCGGCCAGTAAAAATTGTGTCAATCGCTTGTCGCCAAGCATGCCATGACCGCATGCCCTTAAGCGTCTTGGAAGGCAGATTTTATGATTAGGAACTGGTACGCACGTGAACGCCGTGGTCAATGAGCGGAGTGCTGCGAAGGAGCGGTAGTTTAAATCCATTCATGGGAACGATTTGACTGGTTATCGGTTGGCTCATTCGCGCGGGGCCATACCCGGCTCGTCCTCCCGCTACGCTAACGGTTGTTGAAAACCAGATATTGCCAAGCGAGCACATCGCAAGACGCCTTGTGGTCCGGCACCGCCACCTCATCAGAGTTCGATCGACTGTATGGTTTATTGGGAGCCTCTTCTCATCCGCCAGGACGATTGAGGCTCCCCCACCCCTTTGATCGCACCGTTAGTTCAGAGGAGGCACCATTCCGGCCAAGGTCAACAGATCGGTGATGCGAAAGTCGCCGGGGGTCGCGGACGGCAGCACCGGCGTCCAGTTCGGCCGGGTAGCCAAGTATGACGACTCATCGGCCCTCAGCAGGCCGATAAACACCTCCCCGACGATACGTCCACCCACTGGTCCTAAGCGGAGCCCCTGCTCCATGAGTTCCGCTTCCTTCAGAATATACAACCAGAGCGGCGTGCTTCTCTCCATGTCGAACGGCTTGAGCGCGTCCAGCTGCACCGGTGTCAAGGCGGGAACGCCCATCCGTCGCGCAATCGCCTGGCCTGACGGGATCCCGAAATTGACGTGACGCATCAAGTTGCGAGAGGCCAAGGACTGGACCCCATCAGCCGGCAGACCGGGCGCAGGCCCACGCGAGCCGGGCAGCAACATCACCACGCTGGAGAGTTTGCTATCGATCTTTTTGTTGGGCCGGAAGTTACCGTCGCCGAAATCGAAGAAAGTTTGCCAGTCCACGAACCGACGGGCTGCACGCTTCCCGCCACGCAGATCGTTCGGGTCCGGATCGTTGGGGTCCAGGGTATCGTCGAAGATAAAGGCAAAGAACGGTGCGGCCGGCGTGACGGAAGGGCCAAAGTTGAGGCGATAGCTGGGCCGGATTTGCGAATGGCCGAAGCGGTAGGCTGACACGGAAAACTCGATGGGGATCGACGGATTCCGTCTGTCCACCTCATAAAAGCGGGTTCCCTTCTTGAGAATTTCATTGACACGCTCCTGCCCGATCGTGAGCGGCAGGAATTCGTGCAGGATGATCCATTGATAGTGCCAGCGAACCTGGCGTTGAGCCAGTTTGAAGATTTGCTCAGCGGATTGACCGGCGTTCGCTGGATCGGCACGGAGCCGGTCGACTACGGCGTTATGAAAACGCAGCATGGCGAGGTGGAACTGAGCAAGGATCACATGCTCGTCGTTCCGGCTGTCGCCCAGGAAGGCCTGATTGTTGGGGTCTCGCGGCAGGTCGAATCGGACCGCCCCCTTGCGTGAGACCTTTTCTGAGTCCGGAATGGGCTCGATGCGAAACTTGATATCGCCGGAACTCACGTCATACAGTTCGGGGGATCCTTCCGGCCCACTCCCGTAGACACTGTCCAGATCGAACGATGCAGTGCGAAAGTTCGTCGTCTTTTTTGGATTGCTCCGTTCGAGTAACGGGGATCTCGGATCGAGGGTAATATCGTGGTCCAGGAACTGGCCGAAGAAGGTCACACCGGCCGTCATATTGGGATTGTCGGGATTGTTCGGGCTGAATTCTCCTGGATTGAGGATCGACTGAACAGGGTCGGTCAGTCGATCCAACGCATCCATGGGACCGCCTTTTTCGCCCAACTTTTTGGCCTGCTCACGCGCGGCGTCGGTCGGAGGGGCGAAGGGTGGCAACTCTGGAAACATGCGCGTAAAGGTATTCTCCGGCGCGGACGGCCGGTCCTTCATGCCGGGAAGGTGCAAATTGTTCTTTCCACTTGCGTGAGCCGTCGTAAGGCCGATCAGCAGGGTAGAGCAAAGTACGCCCGCTAGACCGATCGACAGAAGTGGCTTGCGACGATGCTGCATGGTGTCCTCCTCATGGTATTTCTGGTGACCTGAGATCCTGGATTCGATTCCATCGCTTCCAGGAATGACATGCGAGCAGGCGGAGCAAGAACTGATCCATGAGCGCACAGAAAACCCTCGTGCCCTCAACAAGGCGAAACGAAAGAAGAGAATTCTGGTGAATCTGATCGCGAAGGAGGACTGTATGGGAAAGAGAACGTAGGCCGGAAAATCCATTCGCTCTAATAAGCCTACACTCCGGCCCTTCACACAAAGGAACCCGGGAGTCTGGTCTGACCTACATCACTATAATTACTTAAATTGAATATGCTTGCGCTACAGCAGGTAGGATCGACGATCACCGGAATGCCAATGTAGGAAGTCGATCCTTAGTATGAAGGAAGGGATTGAATTCTAGGAAAAAATGAATCGCACTCACACCACCTCCCGGACGGCGTTTTCCACCACGGTTTTGATGAGAGCCCAGCGATCTTTCTGCCCCCGTGCCAGGGCTTCGGCAAAGTGCAAGGCTTGATCAAGGGTAATCTTTCCAGGAAGCGGCGGTTCGGATGGATCCACTACCCTTCATAGATGCCATTGATTCCGTCCCCCGGAAGGCTAAAGATCGAGCGGACCCCCCAGTCGATCAGTCGTTCCACAAGAAGATCTGCAACGGTATGGGCCATGAGTTCTCCTCCTCACCGTCCGATGTCAGGGCGAATGAGTCACGCGACAGCAGGACGCCCGACATTGCGCACCGCATCGGCCCTCGCGTTGGCTCCCTCCAGTTCGGCTCACTTTTGGACGTATGCGTGGCGTTTGTCCCAGTCAAACCAGGTGAATAAGTAAAACAGCAAAGCCAGCAGCCAGAAGATCGGGATACTGACGAGGATGAGCAGTACAAATGTCATGACGCTAACCGCAGGTCTTTCCGTACCCGATGATAAAGAAATTCCGTCAAATGCTCCTTCACGTCCGGTCGCAGATCAGCAAGTGGCACGCGATCGTTGTCGAGGAGCTCTCTTCTGGCGTTCCCAGGACAAAGATGAAACGACTGAGTCAAGATCTCCGCTGAAATGTCATCATAATAATAGCGCACCAGCTTCACAGCGCCATCGTGACCGGTCGGGCCCGTCTCTTCATAAAACAAATAGGTCGCCATATCGATCCACTTGCCTAAATCGATGCCACCTTATCGTAATATTGATAATCTTCACGATACCCGCCGCGGCCGAGTCCCACCTCATCAAGCGAACGGACCAGATCGATCTGCCGGAGGTACTTCACCATTTTGTATCCGACTTTCGTCTCCAGCCGTAGACGAAGGGGCGCACCATGCTCGTAGGGTAAGGGCTGTCCGTTCATTTCATACGCGAGAATGGTTTGGCGGTCGTCCATTTCCTGGAGCCTGAAGGCCTCATAGTAATGGTCCGGCGCGTATTCTTCTTGGACGAAGGCATGAAAGACGATCCACAGGGCTCCGGGATGTGGCTGGCACACTTGTAAGAGATCGCGGACGCGGACGCCTCCCCATTGCGCGATGCCCGTCCAGCCTTGGATGCAATTGTGCATCACGGTTTGCTCGTGTTTGGCCATGCGTTTGAGATCGTCCAATGACAGTTCAAGCGGCTGAGCCACCAATCCCGTCACGCGCAAACGCCAATCCCGAAAGCCTGAATGAGCCAGATGCCGATACTCATCATGCTCCGGTGGATAGCCGTTCACATGGTGGTTAGCCGTAATCGCCTCCTGCCCATAGTGCTGATGGGATTTCAGTGGGTCGAAGAGGAGCCGCATGAGCGGCTCGACAATTGTGGTTGCCCGCCCTTGGAAGCCCCGTTGGTTCCAGCGCGTATATAACGTGGCCGCGATATGGAAGCCGATTATGGAGAGCAGCGCCCCAGAGGCGACGACAAAAGCCAAGGGTGAGGACAGGTCGGGGGGATTGAACAGCGTGAACATCCGTACCAGATCACGAGGAAAATGGATCAGCACGACCATCGTAAGATGCGTGAGGACGTAACACACCAAGAGGATGAGACCGATAAAGTGCAAACTCCGCGCGGCTTGTCGCCCGCCAAATAACCGGGCATACCCCGGGTAGCGTGCAATAAAAGCCGGTGCTTGAGCGAGGCCGGTGGCGATCATGAGCGGACCAAGCCCGAACACCACCGCGGCGTACACCAATTGCTGGAGCGGATCGTAGGGCTGAAACGATGATTCGGGTGGAATCTGCAGACTCGCAAAGCTGACGGCGCTCTGCCAGGCTTCCGGCACGATAGACCAACTGGTCGGGATCAGGCGTCGCCACTGCCCGGTCGCAAACAATAGTCCAACGTAAGAGAGTCCGTTGAGGACCCACAGGGGGACGATCAGAAAATGCCAATTTCGTCCCGCGCCGAGTTTGTGATGGCCGCCAGGGATGGCGAAGACCGGGGAGACCTCTTCGGCCTCGTCGAAGGAGGTGAACAATCGGTTCGTCGGCATCTTTTTTTTGCCGAATTTCAGCCATTCACTGCCCGGGCGACAGTGATCATTCCAATAGAGCTTCGGATGATCGGCCAGGATCTGCAGGCCACTCCGTATCAAGAAGAAAATGCACAAGACATTAATGAAGTGATTGATCCGGAGCCAAATTGGGAAACCAAGGTCGGTCATGACATGTAGAATCGCCTCTGGCCCTTGCACTCTCTTAAAACTGACGCGCACAAGCTCACCACATCGCTTGCCGATCACTTGAACTATGACTGAATGATGATATGCCGAGTAAGAGGGCGGGCTTTGACTAGGAGTCGATGTTTTTGTCCCCCTCTCTGTACCCACAATCCGACAGCCATTTGTCTTGCTCCTCTTCGAGCGTGAGTAGTTCATATTCCGCATCGGCCTCCGCGTCTGAAATGGCCAGTAAACCCTTTCGCTTATACGTTTCCGCCATCCATGCTTTGAACGTTTCTCGGTTCATGGTTACCTCCCATTGGTTAGATAGTTAGATTGATACCAATACCTGTAACACAGGATACTGGCTCATGAACCTGAGGCTTTCACTAGTGCGGGCATCAGCCCTTTTCGATACAAATCAAATAAAGACGGCATGACCTTGCGCCAGGCCAAATCACCCGCGCCACCAAAAATCACCACAATGGTCGGAGAGCTCTCCATTTCCGTTACACTTTCATACCGGGATTGACTGCGCCCGATCGTGGGGGGGCATTTGAACTGAGTTCTCATTTAGTGTGTCGTATCTTAGGACTTGTGCAACTAGCGGGCTCCCTAGGAGATCAATGAGCAGGCTATTCTCGCTCACGGGCACAGTCCTGCCGCATTGAGCCGCCTGAACCTATTTTAGTTTTCGAGCCTGCTTCTTCGGCTTCGGAGGAGTCAGAGCTTTACCACTCGCAGCTTTTATGACGGAACGTGCAAGCAGGATTGGATCGGAGGGGTTCTTGCCGGGAAGTCTTTTAGCCTCTGGTTTTGGCTCTAGTTTTGATTGAGGCATGGCTCATGATGCCCAGATAGATGCAAGTGGCTGGAGGGACCCCATCCTATGCCATACGGCTATATATATAATGGAGATGGCTCCTGAGCGAGGCCGCATAGCACGGGACGGTCTGCAACGTGAAGTTTACCAGTACAATCCATGTGTTAGCATTTACACGCGGCTAATTACCAGGAAACATCTCAATGTACATAACATTTCCCATGCAATGCGAGGCTGCTATTTTTGTAATGCTTATCATTGGTGACCTCGTCGCCAAACCATGTGGGTGGGGAAAACCGCCTGTTTTCTTCGGCGGATTCAAACTCAACCTCGGCGACCACCAGCCCTTCAAGCAAGCCTCGGTAGACATCAAGTTCCACTTGATGGCCGTTCTCTGTCATCGTGTATCGGCACTTTTCCAGTCGACGTCCTTCTGTGGCAGGCCATAGCGCGAGAAACTGATCTTGTGAGATTTCCACTTCAAGTTCATTTCGTGTCAGTACTCCCTGACTCTTCACGGTCTCGAAGCAGTCGTCGCCTTTGCGACGGATCCGAATCTCGACTCCGTCAGAGGAGATCGAAAGATAGCCTTGGATAATCTGTTCACATTTCAGATCCCCCAGGCCCGGCAGATCGTGCACCAACCATTTACGCTCGATTTCCTGTGTGCGTTGGCCATCTAGGCGGCCTCCCGGTTCGCCTCTGCAGACCATGCCCGCCAATATACGCCGAACCGATGCACAAAGGCCTTCGGGCTTTCCACATATATCCGCTCGCCCAGGCGATTCGCTTCCATCTCAAGTTCATTGCGTCGTTGATCGATCAATGCGACGAGCGCGTCCTGCTGCATCCGGTCTTTTGACGACTGCTGAAGCACTCGTTGACGCAAGATCGCGAGGTCATGGTCGTCACTCAGGTAATCAGCCAATCGTTCAAGTTCATCGGCAAGATTTTTCGCCGTTGCCGGCCAAATCAATTTGAGAAGTCGCACTTGATACCATAAATCTTTTACCCGCTTACGCCATTGGTGATAGGTCTCGACGCAAGGTTCAGTCCGCGCTCGCGCCATGTTGACGCACCCTTTTTTATAGCTGTGCTTTAATCCTTGGCGCACCGCGCAGAACCCGTCGTCCTTAAGAGGCCAGCTTGCCACTCGGCGCCGCGCGGACCGCAGTGTTCTTGCCATCTCCGCGAGGGGTTTGTTCCGATGGGAGTACTGTTCGTGTAATGTCTTGATGAAAGGCCTCCGGAATTCAGCGAAAGCCTTCGGGGTCAGTTGTTCGGCATAATGTTCGATGAGCTTATCAAGAGTTGCGATCATAACGGCCGCATCGCGCATCTCCGAGAGGAGTCGTCCGGCATCGCGATAGCATCGCATTTCCTTCGCGAACACATCATTCGTCCGTTTCGATTGTGCAAGCCGTAGGAGCGCGCGCAATTTTTTTATCGACACTCGCGCATCGTGAATTGCCTCCTCCCGCCGTGTGGTCCTTGTTTGCGTCTGCTCAATGGCCTTGTCTAGCTGCTCCACGGCGAGCCGCTTAATACATTCAGGAACAGTTTCATGGTTGCTGAAATGATAGCTCATAGATTCCTCAACGAGGACCCCGGCTGACTCATTGAGCCTGTCATTTTATCCAGCGCGCGATTGCGCGCTTCACTCTGCCTGCATAGTCGCCACCGTTTTGCGAGTCCGCGACTCGACGAACAGTTTGAATCGCTCCAGATCGCGCTGAACGAGGGAAGATACCCGTTCGTACGCATCTCCGACATATTGGACAAAATCCTCAGGGTCATAGGCTAGTTGCAGCAGAACTTTAGATCTTGCGTCCGAGAGTCGCTGGAATGACACGACACCTCCGTAGATAGCGCCCGTCTGACTCCTCCATGCGATGCGCTGATCTCGCGTTTTCTCTATGATCTCGGCGTCCCCTTCTTTTTCCTTCCCAGCGATTTCAGCCTTCCAATGCAGGTGTTTGTCATCCAGCTGCCGGACTTCTTTCACGCCTTCGATGAATCGGGGCAAGTCCTCAAACTGCATCCATTGATTATAGGCAGTCCGCACGGGCACGTTCACGTCTATAGATGTCACAACAAATGTCGACATCCCTCCCTCCTTTGTGTGAATCGACGCTCACCCACGAGCATACCCGGCCCCTACCCATTCATGGCGGAAGCATTGCATTCTCGAACGCACAAGGACGAGGCGCTCACGAGTCGATCATCCAGGCGCCTCCTTGAAATGTTTCGTAAGCGCCTCAGATGTGAAAGGCCGGGTACGAAATCAATTGGCAGATTCCTTCGGAGATTCTAATGACATGGTCGGTGGTCCTAACCCGTGGCGCGCCATACCATGGTGCTTCTTGGCTAATTCCCGATCCAATTCTTCAGTTTTTCTATACTCTGCCGCGACTGCACGGAGCTGGGCAACGTGCTCTTTTACGGGTGTTGATGGGTCGCGATACTCTTTCGGAAACTTTTCAAAATAGTCTGCCATGAACTCCCAATTATCCGCTTTTGATTTGTTACTCTGAGCCAGTTCCTCATATTGCAGGGCAAACGTGAGGTGCGTTTTCATTCCGTCTGGTAATTGGTTATCAGCAAAATCATTTGGACCAGCAATAGCCTGCGTGCCAGGAAGGAGACCCAAGGCCATGAATGCGCAAGCACACGGAATGTTAAGCACTAGATACCTCTCCTCTTGCGATCTGCATGTTTTCACCCCATTAACCAGGATATTTGGTCAGAGCTTATTGTCCTCGGATCCTCCGATGTCTCAACTAGGAAAAGGCCTAGGTGCCCCGCATCGCTAGTTCGCTACTAGGAAGATCACCAGTACTAAGAATCTCTGCATGCCCCTAGAGTGTCATGAGAAGAGGAGTCCACCACAATGAAGGAAGGAACACATGGAACAATCAACACAGCAGCAACGATGTATCGAGGCCTGTTATGAATGTGCCACCTTATGCGAAGCATGCGCAGAGTCCTGTCTGCACGAACAAAAGCTCAACATGATGGTCCGGTGTATCGAACTTACCAGAGACTGCGCCGATATGTGCCGCGTGGCCGCTCAATTCATGTCACGCGACTCACGGTATGAGGCGCAACTGTGCGAACTGTGCGCTGAGATTTGCCAGGCATGCAGCGATGAATGTGCCAAGCACAAGGCTGAGCATTGTCAGCAATGCGCGAAGGCTTGCCAAACGTGCGCCGAAGAATGCTCAAAACTGGTAACGATGCAAGAGGTCTCTCAGTCAGCCTGAGGCTATTGAAGTCATCCAAGAGGGCTGCGTTGAGCATCGTCTTATGAACAGGTTCTCATCGTTCATATTCTCACTACTGATTATGGTGCCCGCTTTTGGAATCGAGATTGCCGGAGCCATTCATCCGATAGGGGACCAGACAACACCGACATTGCCCGAACGTTTAACCGAAGACATTGTGAAGGGCAAACTCACGATGATCGAAGGCGATCATGTGGTGATCACACTTACTGATGGCCACGATATCAAGCTACACGTCGATATGCATACGAAGCTGGGCGAGGTCATAATCGGAGATAAAGTTATAGCTTATGTGAACGACAGTGGGCATGCCACAACTCGTCTGCGCGATGAATGATCGTTCAACTGTGAGGATAGAATGTCCGTCATGGAACAAGATGTTCGCCCTACAGGGCATGATTATTTTCTCTATCGGTTCTACAAACCCTCTAACGTCATGACGGCTTGGTGAAATTCTTGATTCGACTTGTCGTATGAACGGTGGCAGGCGATTTGCTGCTGATTCAATATCTCATGCGAGATGGCCATCTTATTAACCTCTTAACCTCTACGATAAGGAGGAATGCCGGATGCCTATTCTACGATACATCATGCTAATGAGCGCACTCGGCATAGGCGCAATTGGCTTAATCATGCTACAGGGGCAAGGGGTCTTTCTAAATCTCGTCCAGGCATTTCCGTCATTCGAGAATTCGGCTGCAGTAGCGGACGGAGCGAAGGTCACGGTACGGTTTCAAATCTCGCCTCAGGATAATCCCACGACTAGCTATAGCAACACAGAACAATTCGTCCAAGGACAGCACACAGTTCCGCCAGGGATCGAGAAACAGATGAGTGGAATGCACCCCGGAGAGGTCAAAACGTTCCCGCTCTCAGCGGAGGAAGGCTTCGGCCCACACGACGAGAGAAAACTCCAAATTATCCCGACCATCGATTTGCCACTCGAGGCCAAAGAGGGCGATACTCTTGTTGACGACGCAGGCAGGACTGCCAAGATTATATGGATTCTTCCGTCTAACGCTTTGGTTGATCTCAACCATCCCCTGGCAGGAAAACCGCTGATTGTCACGCTGCAGGTCGTAACGATTGAACACCCAAGTACGGAGGCCAACTTCCTTTAACTGCAGGGGAAACGGTTTTGACGTTCGGATTCGGTATAGGCGTGAAGAGGCTTCAACAATCTGCCGGATTACGACAGCGGAGGAAAGCGGATGCCATGAGCGTCAATGAAGATATGGATTTGGTCGTCAAGAGTCTCAATGGTGATGCGGACAAGGTAGCCGGTCATATCTATGAGACCTATTGCACCTATTATTCTCACGATGAGGCCAATAGCAAGAGAGCCCTGGCAGCGCTAATTCGTGCAGTTCAACATCATGCGTCAAACAGGACTTTCAAGCATATATACCCCAAACTGATCCGAACCTGATCCGAACCTGATCCGAACCTGATCCAAGCCATCCGCGGAGGCTGGCCAGAAATAAGTTTCTCCGCGAATGCATCAGTCTGGTTTAGCCGCGTTAGCGCGACTAGACAATGGAGGAGCGATGTGCTCCAAAGGTTGTTGTTCCGCATTCACTCCAAACCGTAACGCGACGACAGCACCAATCAGCATGCCGCCAGCGCCGATCAAGTCGCCAAAGAACACGTCTCGCGCCGATGCCTCGATCAGGTGACTGAAAAGCCACGGTCCGAGGATGCTGCCTCCCTGACCCAGCACAAAGAAAATCCCGATGGCACTGGCTCGGATCTCAAGGGGAAACAATTCGCTCACGGTCAAGTAGGCGGCACTGGCTCCCGCTGATGCAAAAAAGAATATGACGCACCAGGCGAGTGTCTGCGTCACTGCCGTGAGTGCGCCCTGCCAGAACAAATAGCCTGTCAAGGCCAACAGGGTGCCGGAGAGCCCATAGGTCCATGCAATCATCCTTCTTCGGCCGACGGAATCGAAGAATCGTCCGAGAACCAGCGGTCCGAAGAAGTTTCCAATGGCAAAAGGGACGAGATAGAGTCCCACATGACTCGCCTCAATTCCATAGAATTTCGAAAGGACCAAGGCATAGGTAAAAAAGATGGAGTTATAGAGAAATGATTGCGTCACCATCAACGTAGCTCCGAGCAGGGTGCGGGTGGGATAGGAATGAAGGAGCTCATGCCAAACAGTGAGCAACGAGGCTCGAATTGGTGTGTACATTGTCACGAACCCTCTGGGCATAGATAATCGTTGTAGTCCCTGCTCACCCATGACGGTTGTTTCTATGTCACGAACAATTCTTTCTGCTGCCTCGGTTTGGCCATGAGTCATCAGCCACCGGGGGCTTTCCGGCAGGGCTCGACGAACAAACAGAATGCCAATGCCGAGCGCTGCTCCGAGGAGAAAGCAGATCCTCCAACCAATGGAGTCCGGAATGACATGCGAATTGAGCAGCGGAATGGTCAGTAAGGCGCCTGCTGCAGTTCCCGCCCACCAGCTTCCGTTCACGGCAAGATCTGTCTGACCCCGTAGACGCGCAGGAATAAGTTCGTCGATCGCTGAATTGACGGCCGCGTATTCACCTCCAATGCCCATGCCGGTCAGAAAACGGAATGTCATGAAGCTCCACAAGTCCCAGGAAAGTGCTGTCAACACCGTGGCGATGAGATAGAGGAGCAGCGTGCGAAGAAACCATTTCTTCCGTCCCTGACGATCAGTCAACCGACCAAATAACAATGCGCCTGCAACGGAACCGGAAAGATAAGCGGAGGCGGTGAGCCCGACTTCTGTGGTTGAGAGATTCAGCGTGGTCGGGCTGGTGAGAGTGGCGCCCAGCGCGCCGACGATCGTTACTTCCAGCCCATCGAGGATCCAGGTGACTCCCAGCGCAGCTACGATGCGCCAATGCCATCGTGACCAGGGCAAGCGATCGAGTCGTTGGGGAATATTCGTGCGAACCATACGCATGATGAGCAGAAGCCGACCTTCATGTCGTCAGCCTGTACTCATGCCATCCGCTCCAGCAATGCCACCGGGCAGGAGTTCATGATGTCAGCCAGGCGAAGGCTTTGCTTGCCCTCTATGTCAGTTGAGAACAGTCTCTCCCCGGTAAATACATTCTGATAGCCGGAGGAGGGCTTCCCGGACGGTACTGTCACCCAGGTGTCCTTCCATACACCGGAACTCAGAGGAACATCATCGGGATCCTCACACAGACTTTTCACCAGAACTGGAATGACGACAATCACGACCCGGTCTTCATGCACCCTCGCGAATGCGCAGACATGTTTCTTCTGAGCCCCTCCGGCCTCGAGCGGGACATATTCCCCCTGGAGGAACAGGCCCCTATGCCGGCCTCGATACTGTAGCCCGACCATGGTGATGTATAGTTTGATCCGCCCGTCTGAGACCGTCGCGAACAACTCTTGAAGGAGCCGGCATGTGTCATGGCTTTCTGCAGAGCAGCGGGACTGAATCTCCGCTAAGAATCTCGTTCGCAACCCATAATCGACAGGGCGACGATTGTCCGGATCGACCAGGCTAAAGTCCCAGAGCTCAGAGCCCTGGTAAAAATCCGGAATGCCGGGCGCAGCAATTTTTAAGAGGATCTGAGAGAGCGAGTTATATATGCCATAGCGGGCAATCACTTCTTGGAAGGGGAGGAAATCCGCCAAGAACAGATTCGGCCCAGAGCGATCGAGTATGCGATCGATAAAATCACGCATTGCCTGGTCATATGCGGCATTCGGATTGACCCAGCTTGTATGGACCTTGGCCTCCTTCATCGCTTTCGCCATGTAGGTTTGGATCCGGTCACAGAAGCTTCTGTACTCGCCATCGTCCGGCGTAGCGAACGGCCAGGTCCCGATTAGCGTTTGGTACAGTAAGTACTCCTCGTTGCGGTCAGGAGCGAGCGTTCCGTCCACCTCGGTTTTGAAGCGTTTATTGAGTTGACTCCACCGTTGGACGTGGGCTTTCCAAACCAGAGGAATTTCTGAAAGGACATTGATCCGAGCTCGTACGTCTTCACTACGTTTCGTGTCATGGGTCGAGGTAGCGTTTATGTTTGCAGGCCAAAGGGCCAGACGCTGGCGCATGCGTTCATGGAAGACCGGAATCGCAAGCCCGAATTGCCGGGGATCTCCGCCCACCTCGTTCAGTGACACGAACCGGTTATACATATAAAATGCCGTATCTTCAGTTCCCTTCGCCATGACCGCGCCCGTGATCTGCTGAAATTTCATCACGAATTGGAGCTGATCTCTGCGCTCTCGCGCGTTATGATAGGCAACCTCCTTGAGAAGCAGCGCCTGGACGAAGTCGAACACAAGACCGCTTACCGCAGGATTCCTGCGTTTCGCCCGGGTCACAGCAAGTCGGATGTAAGACCGATCCCGATCCAGTACGGGTTCCTCATCGGCAGTCACATAGGTTCGGTAAACGGGACAACAAGCGATAATTTCACGAATCGCGTGAATCAGGCTGTTCAGCGTGAAGTCCCTGAACCGTCGATTCATTTCTGAGAGATGATTGAGTTGGTACCCGAGCACGTTGACTTCGCTCGACATGGACGCTTGCATAATAAGCTGCTTGCTTTCATAGGCAAGATCGTCGAAGGACACTCGCGTGCCGATAAAACGCGCATAGAGCGCGTTGAATGACTGTTCATGCGAGCTGTCCACAAACAATCCATTTACCAGGTTCAGGAAGTCATATCCGGTGGTCCCGCAGACAGGCCATTGAGTCGGTAAGGGCTCGTCCCTGGTGAGGATTTTTTCAACTACGAGAAAGAGAGGCCGCGCGTCGTCGTCTGCGTGGGGGCACAGTTCATGTTTTGCCCAGGTCTGCAATTGCCATAGGTAGGTGCTGGGATCATACAAGCCATCGACATGGTCGATGCGCAAACCAGTGACCACTCGTTCTCTCAGGAGCTGAAAAATGAGCTGGTGGGAAGAGTGGAAGACGACAGGATCCTCCATGCGAATGGCCGCGAGTTCGTTGACGTCAAAGAACCGCCGGTAGTTGATTTCATCAGACGCGACCCGCCAATGGGCGAGCCGATATACTTGGTGGCTGAGGAGCTGGTCCAACAGATCAAAGCTCTTTGCATCTCCCTTTGTTCCGTTCAGAATGGCGACATTTTCACGGACGAAGGCTTGGACCGCGTGACTCTCCGCCATAATGCGTGCCAGCCGCCTCCTGATGATCTCTTTTTCCCGATAGCGTTCTTCGACTCGCGCAGAATCCAGATCGTTCCGAGTGGGCAGATATCGAAGAGCCGTCAGGATGCTCTGAAACTCCAGCACAGACGGATCATCCATTCCTACCCGGCCAATCAACTCATCCAGACGAAGAATGAGGATCATGACAGAGTGTTTCGGATCAATGGGAAGCCGGTAATCGCCGTATCGAACTACAAACCGCCCTTCGTGGTATGCAACGCTGATTTCCTGGTTCTCCACCACGGTGCCATACTGCTCTCCCAAAATGGGCAGCAAAACTTTACCCTCCAACTCGGCCTTGACAGGATGCCAATCGATATCGAAGAACGCCGCATAGCGGGACCCAGGTCCGTTTTCCAAAACATCCAGCCACCAGGCGTTCCATGAATGTGCGATGCCCATATGGTTGGGCACCACATCGAGCACCTGCCCCATTTCATGTCGAACCAACGAATCCGTGAAATTCCGATAGTCACGTTCAGTGCCGAGATCAGGGTTCAAGCTTGTCGGATCGACGATGTCATAGCCGTGCGCACTGCCTGGAACAGCCGTCAAGTATGAAGAGCTATAGCAATCTGTAATACCCAGTGCGTGGAGATAGGGCACAACCTTCATGGCATCGACGAACGTGAAGCTGCGGTTGAACTGAAGTCGATAGGTCGCAGTGGGAATCCTCGGATGGGAGACTGGGAGATTCATGAGATCCTCCAACGCCTCTGAGTATTGTCGAACACGTCCGGGCCTTAAACAACCCTCTTATTTGCGTATGGATCGATCTGCAGGCTGGGCGGTACCTCTCCCATCATCTCACCCTTGCACAAGGAGCAGCCTCTCGCTACTCTACATAAAGCGTCAAATACAGAAGGAGGAGGAGAGATGAGGGTCTTGCCGGGTCATCCATATCCATTGGGGGCGGGATGGGATGGGGAAGGCGTCAACTTCGCGCTGTTTTCCGAGAACGCCACAGCAGTGGAGCTCTGCCTGTTTGACCATTCGGACCAGGCAAAGGAATCACACAGGATTAGGATCGAGGAATGCACCGATCAAGTCTGGCATGCGTATCTGCCAGAAGTTCGACCAGGGCAGATGTATGGATATCGGGTCCATGGTCCCTATGAACCCATGGTCGGGCACCGGTTCAACCCCTCGAAGTTGTTGATCGACCCCTATGCAAAGGCCTTGACCGGCACTGTCACACGATCCGACGCCATGTTCGCCTATCCGATTGGAAATCTTCAAGCTGATCTGGTTCGTGATGATCAAGACAACGCGGCCAGTATCCCGAAGTCGGTCGTGATTGAACAGGCGTTCACTTGGGGTAGCGATCGATTATTGCGGACGCCCTGGGAGAGGACCATCATCTATGAGGTGCATGTGAAAGGGTTTACGAAGCGTCATCCGGATGTGCCGGAAGACCTTCAAGGCACCTATGCCGGGTTAGCTGCTCCAGTTGTCGTGGAATATCTCCAGAACTTGGGAGTGACTGCCGTCGAGCTACTCCCAGTACATCATTTTATCGCTGACAAGGTCCTCACGGACCGGGGTCTCTCCAACTACTGGGGCTATAACACAATCGGCTTTTTTGCACCGGACGTGCGCTACGCCGTTTCACACGACTGGGGTCGCCACGTCAATGAATTCAAGACCATGGTAAAGACTCTGCATAGTGCAGGAATCGAGGTCATACTCGATGTGGTCTACAACCACACCGGAGAGGGCAATCACCTGGGGCCTACGCTGTCGTTCCGCGGGATCGACAATGCCACATATTATCGCCTGGTTCCTGAACAACCTCGTTACTATATGGACTATACGGGCTGTGGTAACACGCTCAATGTCCGGCATCCTCGAACCCTTCAGCTCATCATGGATAGCTTGCGGTATTGGGTGACCGAAATGCATGTTGATGGGTTTCGATTCGATTTAGCCTCCGCTTTGGCCCGAGAACTGCACGAAGTCGATCGACTGAGTGCATTCTTCGATACCATTCAACAAGATCCGGTTCTGCAACAGGTCAAACTTATTGCTGAGCCCTGGGACCTGGGTGAGGGAGGCTATCAGGTCGGAAACTTTCCTGCCGGATGGGCCGAGTGGAATGGAAAGTATCGCGATACCATCCGGCGCTATTGGAAGGGGGACGGAGGCCAGGTGGCTGAATTGGCTTATCGTCTTTCCGGCAGCAGCGACCTCTACGAAATGGGCGGGCGGCGTCCTCATGCCAGCATCAACTTTGTGACTGCACACGATGGATTCCCATTACATGACCTCGCCTCATACAACCAGAAACACAATGAAGCCAATGGTGAGGACAACCAGGACGGAACAGACGATAACCTCAGTTGGAATTGCGGAGCCGAAGGTCCGACTGACGATCTGACGATTGTTGAACTGCGAGAACAGCAGAAACGCAATATGATTGCGACCCTTCTTCTGTCTCAGGGGGTTCCGATGATCTGTGGCGGCGACGAGATCAGCCGCACCCAACGGGGAAACAATAATGCCTACTGCCAGGACAATGAGATCAGTTGGTTTGATTGGAAGGTGGATCGTAGGGCGCGTGAGCTGCTCGCGTTCACACGCCAACTGATTGCGCTCCGACGGGAACATCCAGTTCTGAGGCGACGCCAATTCTTCCAGGGCCGCCGCATCCGGGGATCGGAGGTGAAGGACCTCGCCTGGTTCCGGCCCGATGGCAAAGAGATGACCGATGATGATTGGAGCCAAGGCTATCTTCGCTCACTCGGATTACGCCTAGCGGGTGATGCCATCCATGAGAAAGACGAAAAAGGCAGACCAATCAAGGACCACAACTTCCTCCTCCTTCTAAATGCCCATCATGAACCGCTGCCGTTCACATTGCCGGCTCACAAGCGGAGTGTTCGCTGGCGCATGTTATTGGAGACTTCTGAAACTGAACGAATCCCGGAGGGAAGGACGTTGCTGCGGGGTGGAACTCTGCTCAATCTCCCGGCACGATCTCTTGCGCTCCTGCGGGAGGAAAAAGATGTCCGCTCAGCCTCAAGATCCTGACAGGTCTTGATTAGGCAGCAGTGTTTTCGGTTGCCATGCCAAGTCCAATCCAGGCCCGCAGCAGATCGTGCCGCGTGATGGAATGTGTCACTTTTCCGTTTCTCTCGACCGGGAGACTGAGGAGTCGTTTCGCTTCCATGATTTTCACGGCTTCATGGATGCTGGTGTCATTGCTCACCGAGAGATGTTCCTTAACCATGACCTCTTCTGCGGTCAACTGATTCAAATCTTTCTGGGCTTCAAGCACGCGAAGGATATCAAACTCACTGATGAATCCAATAAATTCGCCTCGTTCATTCACGACTGGGGCACCCGAAGTATGCGAAGCCAACAATTCGACGGCAACACCCATTGCGTTTTGATTCCGTCGCACGACGAGGTTGTTCGTCGCATGAATTTGTCCGACGGTCTTGAATCCTCCCGCAGGGACACCCGGTCTTAGCAATGTGGTCATGGCCATGTCCTCCTCACGGCTGTTGATAAAGTCCGCCAGCAGCGTTCTCGCGGCGCTCAGAGGCTCAACGTACTGCAGAGAGTACGCTTCGCCTCTTTGCTTGCTGTGGCCTTGCTGGATGGCCTTTCTGAACAGCCTGCGGTTGGAGTGAATAGGTAATCAAAGGCTCGACCCCTTTCGGAATCGAGCCTTTTACTTCGGGTCTTGGATGATTCCACTGTGTCCTGTTCACAGTGTGACATCCCATATTCCTGAAGCAGTTTCACTGCTACTTCATCTCCCATACACTGAACACTGGGAATGTCCCTAGTCCGATGGCCTTGATTTATCCGCCAACTATTACGGGATCCCGGCCTGGGCTAGAGTTTTCGAATGCGCAGGGTTTTGCTCACCATCAAGGTTCCGGATAGAACAAAGAGCAGGACAAGGGGGTGCAGATTCCAGGGCCCAATGGCCCAGACACCTCCATACACGCCTTCATCTATTCGACCCTGCCACGTAGCCAGGACCAAAATTCCGGGAAGCAATACGCTCGTCGGAATGGGGGTGCCTTCAAAGTACGCCACTGCGTCTCCTCCCTTCGAAAGATCCTCAGCAGTCACGTTAAATCGGGCCAATCGGCTGACTCCACAGCAGACAAAATAGAGGAGCGCGATCCAATCCCATCCTCCGCGCAGCCCTGCAGCAAAACCAAGCGCGGCCGGGGCGACACCAAACGAGATGATGTCCGAAAGGGAATCCAATTCACGCCCCAGCACAGAATGCTTGCGACGCCATCGTGCGATCCGGCCATCAAGTGAATCAAAAATCAGAGCGAGCAGAACCAAGGCGGCGGCGGCGATGAGGAGGTCTCTCGAACGGTTCCCCATATAGAGCATGCTGAGCAACACGGCCCCCATCCCGCTAGCGGCATTCGCCAGGGTAAAGAAGTCGGCCAAGTGAAACTCACGAATCATCGAGAAGTGTCTGGGAGAGGATGAGTTCATATGATTCCTGCCCGACGAGACCAGGGCCGGCTCCCCTAGCGCCAGTCGACTGCCCCGAATCCGGAATCTCCGAGGAAGACATACATCAAGCTGATGGTTTCGACAGTCTGGTCCCGATAGGCGACAGTCGGATATTGGGCATCCCGATGGGATATCAGGTACCGGAGTGCGACCCCATGTTGCTCAAAGATCCGGACGGTGAATGAGCCGTCTCCACGCAGAATATTTTCATATCCTTGTGGCTCCGAAGACAGCAGGCCGCTGACATAATACTCGCGCCCGGTGAAATCGATCATCACCCGATCATCGAAGATCAGACGGAGGGCAAGCAGGGCCTGAGGAGAGAGTCCATAGTGATAATCCCGCTCCTCCGTGCGCTGGATACGACCGGCTGCGCCATAGCCGGCACCTCCGAGAGCGGTTCCCTGGAGCGCCACCGTTGGTGATAACCACGATTGCCAAGTCGTCCCCAGGGAGAGCGCAGTGCTGGAAACACGGAAGACTTGAGGTGAAATATAATCGTAACTCCCATAGAGACCCCATACCCCTCGAGTGGCATCACCGGGTGCATAGTCGCGACCAAGGAGAAGTCCGCGTGCATTGAGACTTTCCAGAGTATTCGCCGTCACGGCTGTCACGTGAAAGTCAAAGTAATCGAACGGGCGTGTGTAACTGTAGCCGGGCTTGCCCGGGAGACCATAGGTAAAGGTGAAGTCTCCGACCGCCCCATGCTCTTTGACACTGGAGGACACATTCTGGCTGCTGGAAGTGAGTGTTCCACCTCCCTGCAAACGCATGAAGGTAGCCGGTTCATGGCTGGGGTACACGGCATCGAAGCGCTCACCGAACACGAGACGGTTGAATCCAGTGGGCGGGGAAATCACAGCCGCCCCGAGTTCACGCCAGAAGCCGGGCTTACCACCCCCGGACGCGAGCAGCAAATTGGCCATCCGGAAGAATGGTTCACCTAAAAATGTCCCGCCGATGGGAGTGGCGATCATATCGTTGATCGAGGGGTCGGTCTTCTCACCCCCCATTTCCCAGAGAAAACTCCCGGCAGTGCTGTAGAGAAATGACTCCCAGAAGTTGAGTCCCGTCGATCTCGCCAAACCGTAGTACACACTGCCGCCGTAAGGATGCAGAAACTGGTTGACCGAGAACTGATCGTTATCGAGAACCCACTTCGAATCCGTCAGATGTTCCCGGAAGGTATCGAACGTCGTGCGGTATATGTCTTTGGGCTCGGTAAAATGCCGGTCATATTGATTGAGCAAGAACAGGTAGGACAACAATTCCACGCCGGGGATGAGATAGCTGCGACCTTCACCGGTTTCCCAATTTAAACGAACAGTCTCGCGCTTGAAAGCGGTTTCAGAAGGGGCCGGAGATTGATTCGAAGGCCCCTGTACCTGTATGGGGGCCGCCTCACGGGAAGCGGAATTAGATACTCCGGCGAATCCCTGGTCCGCCATGCCGAATGTAAGCGCGAGGGCTATGGGAAACAGAAGGCTTCGAGGACGTTGACGGTGGAAACCTGCACCACTCATTTCTCAAATCCATGGTGGCCTGATACCACAGACCACAACATGGAGGGTTTCGCCCTCTTTATGATGATCCGGTTCCTGGGAAATAGATGCGGGTCTTCTTACGAATGGGATACTGGTGAATACCCTAGCCCGGTATAGAGCGGGAATTGCGGAGCTTCGAGGATGGACTATGACGTTGAGGTTGTCGCGAGCCCTCCAATACTGACAGGGGGATGTCTGGTGTACCCTGAGCGGCAAGATCCTCGGTCGTATCGGCCCTCGCCTTCTGAGCCAGCGCTTCATACAGCGCACGAATTTTCTCTAAGTCTTCCGTTCCGAGTTCCCCGAGGTCCAGTAGAGCATTGTGTGCACCCTGCGTGGAGCGGATCATCTCGTCGAGTTTCAACTGAATCGCTGCACTGTCACGGTTCTGCGTATGTTGCACCAAAATCACCATGAGAAAGGTGACAATCGTCGTCCCCGTATTGATGATGAGTTGCCACGTATCATTAAAACGAAAAACAGGGGCGGACAAAGCCCAGACCAGGACAATCCCCAAGGCCAGGACAAACGCTTTTGCACTGCCCAAGGTTCGAGCGGCATACGTGGCCCATCGGGAAAACACCTTTGGTTCCTGTTGTCCCGTTCGCGAATCCATATTGTTATCTTCTCTCACGCGACCTTCCGGGGGGATTCCGAGGTCGTGCCTGGAACAGCCGACGAGCTATCGTGCGTCGGCATAGCGTTGGGGGTTGGTTTCACATGGGACCCATGAGAAGCCGCATAGACCGCCGTGAACTCCGCCCCGAAGAGGAATATTTGCGAGGCATAATACACCCAGAGTAAGACGACGATGAGAGAGCCGGCTGCGCCATAGGCCAATCCGACTTCGCTCTTGCCCAGATACAAGCCAATAAGGGATTTGCCGATCGTGAAGAGAAGCGATGTCATCCCCGCTCCAACCCATACATCCTGCCAGTTGTTCGACACGTCCGGGATCAATTTATAGATCATTGCAAATAGGAAGGTGATCACCACAAAAGAGAGGAGAAAATTGATGGCCTGCAGAAGCAGTTCCGGGGCTGGGAGTACCGCTTCCAGTGTCTGTCCCACGGCGGACAAAGCCGCACTCAGCACCAAAGAGACCAATAGTAAAAACCCGCTTCCGAGTACCGCCACAAATGAAATGAACCGGTCTTTTATGAGTTGGATAATTCCTCGTCCCGGCTTGGGTTCCACTCCCCAAATGACATTGAGCGCCTCTTGAACCTGCGCGAATACACTGGTCGCGCCGAAGAGCAGAGTCACAATGGCCACGCCTGTCGCGATAAGGCTGGTCGACGGCTTCCTGGCATAGGCAAGCATAGCTTGAATAGCTTTCGCACTGTTGTCGCCGACGAGGTCTTGAATTTGTCCGATAATTTGGCCTTCAGCCGCCTCTTGTCCAAACACCAGTCCGGCAATTCCGATCACGATCAGCAAGATGGGCGCCAGTGAGAAGACCGTATAAAATGCCAACGCAGCACCCAATTGTTGAGCGTGATCCTTGGTCCATTTGGCAAAGGTTGCGCGCAGGAGCTCCCAGATAATCTTAAGGTTCACTTGATCCTCCACACCTCCCATAAACTGTACTGCGACTGTAGAAAAGCTACGCCTGGGTGCTTCCCGAGTGCAGGCACGAGCGGCCACGTGCGGCCTAGGAGCCATCATCATTGATGTGGGGAGCGGATTTCATTTTCAAAACCGGGAAGGATTGCCTGGAAGAACGCATTTCTCACCAAATTGATAATGACCTGCCAGGTGCTCGCTTCGGGGTGCTCCACGGCGCCCGATAGATCTGTTCGAGTCGCGACTTCATCCCTGGGTCTATTTTCAAGCAGCTTGGCCACCCCTCCGACCAGACCTTCGTACAGCTTGCGGAATAGGCTCTTCTCTCTATCCTGCCGCGCGTCGTATACTTTCATCTCTTTGAAAAGCGGTTTGATGTAGCCCTCCACTCGATCGTTTTTCACCTTCAACTCGGAAAACAGTGAGAACAGTCCGGCGGTCACGTCAAAATTACCATAGGCCCTGAGCAGATCGTTCATCGCGCGCAATTGCGTCCGTTCGATCTTAATGCTCAGATCGAAGTCCGGGGATTTCGTCTCGGGCCGGAATGTCCCGCCGATCACGGTGTTACCGGATCCCATAAATGCGCCTGTGAGCGTGATGGAGCCGCTCCCCTCGATGAGATGATTGCTGATGTGATCGAGATGCAGCGCGCCGCGGCTTAGGAACACACGATAAGGTGGCTTGGCCGCTGTATTGACGAAGCCGAATTCGCTGTCCTTGATCTCTCCATGGTCGATCAGGATTAAGGTCCTTGATTTGTTCTGGAGTTGCCGGGCCGTCTTCAGGGCAACCCGTCCCGTCTGAGTTTCTTTGGCCCTCGTTTCGGAACTGTGGACATAATCCACACGGACACCTTCGATCGTCATTGCCTTCAAGTTGGCCGTGGTCTCGCCTTCGGCCGTATATTCCAACCGCCCGTCGGCTGCAAGCAGCCCTCCCTGTATCGTAATATTGTAGCGCCCGGTCACCGGGAGTAACGGCTCGAGTTCGACGTGCTGCAGGGCCAGATCGACATTGATTCCCGCGTGTGGCTCCGCAAGGAAATTGGCACCTCCTTTCATCAGGATTTCTCCCGAGCCAAAGATATTGCCATCCAGATTGAGATCGGACGGGTACGCGTCATTGGGAGACCGGATATTACGGATATTCCCGGCAACAAGGTTGAGATGGGTGAAACGCAGCGGTTTAGATGGATCCTGATCGACATAGGTGACGTCGGCATCTTCGATTTTAAACTCATTGATCTTAATGGGATAGAAGGAATAGAGGGCCTCTCGCCAGCCTTTTTGATGGATGGGAACTGTGTCTTGCAGTTCTTTCTTCGCCTGCGGCAGGGTAATGTGGAGGGTCGGTCGACTGATAAGATAATCGCTAACCAGCACGCCGGATAACAGATGTCGCCATTGAATGCTGAAGACCCATCGCGGAATTTCTGCGACGGGGGGGTCTGGATGTTCCATCTGCATCATGGTCAACTCTCGAACCTCAAGCGACAGGCTGGGAGAGAGGCTCGCTTGGCCCACGGTAAACCGATACCCTGACACATGTGCATTGAGCTGACGCTCAATGAACCCGGGTAGTTCTCGGTTGACAACAAACAAACTGCTCAGAATCACCGCGAATAGGACACCACAGGCCAGCACCGACCATTTGAGGAAGGCCGGGACGGTGCCGACATGCGCAGTGGACCGCCTCGCCTCAATGGTTTCTGTCTTCAAGCTTGATTGTCCGGTAGAAACGGCCGGTTTCTCTTTCTCGTGATCTATCAAACGACCGGACATGTATTCTGTAACCTCTATTCAGAATCCTCGCCCAGAGTTCCTTAAATTAGCAGAGAGAAAAGGCTGCGGAGCTAGGCGGCTGCCTAGTTTTGCAAAACCTCTGGAAGATCAAGAGACGCAACTGATGTTGGGAAACGATTAGCCAAAGACCCTGTTAAAGGCACGCTGATGAGGAGGGATGGCGTCACTGAATCGGGGCATGTCTCGACACTGCAGCGTGATGAACGATCAGACAAGGAATCTGACATGAAGTTTGGAGGGCTGGGCATTTTCCTAGTACAGCTCAGCCCTGGGATACCATAGAGTGAACATGCATCGGGAACCAGCACTGCACACGCTGTGAATGCACGACGGCAACGTGGTGAATACACTGGGTTGCAGCGCATGACCCGACGCGAGAGGCTCGGTTCCGAAAGGGGCCGAGCCTTTGTCCTATGTGCGGTGTATTGAAGTCTTGTGAATGGTCCCAGTCCTGATGGTATGTCATGATTATTCAGGATCGGATAGCCACAGATCTTTTTCAGGCCGGCCGAAACTGTTGGCGCATCGAAGAGTCACGCCACGTATCCTTCCTCATCGACGGTGACGCATACTTCCGTGCCTTCCGTGCAGCGGCTACCCATGCACAATGGTCCATCATGATTCTTGGATGGGATTTCGACAGCCGAACCAGCATGATGATCGATCAGGACCAGGATGGACTTCCCGATCAAATCGGAACATTTTTCCGCGAACTTTTGCGACGACAGCACCAACTGCAAATCTATGTGCTCACTTGGGATCAGCATCTGATTTACAGCATTGAGCGTGAATGGACTTCCTATGCAAGCTGGTTCACTCCACGGCGATTGCATACCGTGAAGGACGGCGCCCATCCCGTCGGTGCATCCCACCATCAGAAGGTCGTTGTCATCGATGATGCATTGGCATTCGTCGGAGGTTTAGACTTTGCGCCCTGCCGGTGGGACACCCCCGCACATCGGCTCAATCATCCACAGCGCCGTCTCATGGACGGGAAACCCTGTCGCCCGTTTCACGATATCCAGATGATGGTGGACGGCGAGGCGGCCCGCGCTCTTGGTGAATTGACGCGGGCGCGTTGGGAGGGCGCGACAGGTGAGCACCTGTCTCCGCCCGTTCTCGAGCTGGCTGGAGACCATTGGCCACCGTCGGTGACGCCTGATTTACAGCATATCCCTGTTGCGATCGCACGTACACAACCGGACTATGAAAATCAGAAGGAGATTCGAGAAGTTGAAGCGCTGTTCACAGAGTCGATCACACGAGCACAACGATTCATCTATATTGAAACTCAATACCTCACCTCAAATGTCATCGCTTCGGCGCTGGCAAAGCGCTTGCAAGATCCTATGGGGCCGGAGATCGTCATCCTGCTGCACCCCCACAGCGATGGTTGGCTGGAGCACCATACGATGGATGTATTGCGCGGAAGGGTGCTGAAGAAACTGCGCGCCGGGGACCGCTTCCATCGCTTGGCTCTCTACTTTCCACACCTTCCCGGATTGGGCAAAGACTGTATGACCTTACATGCGAAGGTCTGTGTGATCGATGATGATTTTGTTCGGGTCGGTTCAGCCAATTGCAGTAACCGCTCGATGGGATTCGATACCGAATGTGATCTGGCAATCGAGTCTTCCGGAGATCCGGAGATCCAGCGAACCATCGCCGGCTTTCGGAATCGGCTCCTCGGTGAACATCTCGATGTCACCTCCGATCAGGTTGCCGACGCCATTGCGCGTGAAGGTTTGTTAATTTCATCCATTGAGGCGTTACGGGGGAAGCCTCGCACATTGCGCGTTTTTGACGACAAGATTCCGGCAGATGTGGACGATTGGGTTCCGGACGCCGACTACATAGACCCCACCAGGCCCTACGAGTCAATGCTCGTGCCACATGCCTCCCGGCGCTCGGTTCGCCGGCAGCTGATCCTGGGTGCCTCTGTGTTGTCGGGATTACTGGCCCTGGCCGCTGCATGGCATTGGACGCCCCTTGGAAAGTTACTGGACATCCCGATGTTAGTGGGCTTTGCTGAACAATTCAAACAGAGTCCCGTGGCCCCGTTTCTAGCATTGGCCGCATTTGTCCTAGGAGCTTTGATGGTCGTTCCCGTGACGGCCATGATCGCCATAACCGTTCTCGCATTCGGACCAATTCTAGGATTTTCCTATGCACTCGTAGGCATGACAGTGAGCGCCTTTCTCACGTTTTGGATTGGCAAGCTTCTTGGAAGACACTCAATCCAACGACTCGCGGGTTCCCGGCTACACCAGCTCAGTCGCCGACTGGCACAAAAGGGACTTATCGCGGTGGTCATGATTCGCCTCGTGCCGATCGCACCTTTCACAATCGTCAATCTCGTTGCGGGAGCCTCCCATATTCGATTCCGGGATTTTGCCTTCGGCACGGTGCTGGGTGAACTGCCAGGTCTATTAGCCATTTCGATCTTCGTCAATCAAATCAGCGACACAATCAGATACCCCACGATCACGGGCATCGGAATGCTCGCCGGTATCGCTCTCTTCCTCCTTCTTGGAGGCATCGGCCTATGGAAGTGGTTGAAAAGGCGAGGAGGCTCGTGATGCGCCTGGGACTCGCCACATATAATATCCATTCCTGTATCGGCGGAGACGGGCGCTATGACCCGGAACGAATCCTCCGCGTGATCAGAGAGCTTGACGCCGATATCATCGCACTCCAAGAAGTGGATTCCCGGGAACATCGAGGCCTTGAGTTGATGCAGTGGCTGGCATACGAAACTGATTTGCATGCCATCCCTGGCCCGACCTTGCTTCGCCAAACGGGAAAGTACGGAAATGCTTTGCTGCTCCGATGTGACGCCCTCAGAGTGAGACTCATCGATCTGACGGTGCTGAAGAATGAACCGCGTGGGGCCATCGATGTCGATGTGAACTGCGATGGACATGTTCTCCAATTGATCGCCACTCATCTCGGGCTAGGCCCAGCCGAGCGGCGGGAGCAGGTGCAACGGGTCCTGAAGGGTGTCGGGACCAAGGACTGTGTGTTGATGGGCGATATGAATGAGTGGCTATTGTGGGGACGGTCGCTTCTGTGGATTCAGGCTATATTCGGTCATGCCCAGCACCTCGCAACCTTTCCTGCCAAATGGCCCATCTTCGCTCTCGACCGCATATGGGTCAGACCCCCGCACTCCGTGCGGGAACTCACGGTGCACAAAAGCCCCTTGGCACGCCAAGCCTCCGATCATTTGCCGTTAAAAGCCACCCTCGAATTGTAAGGCTAAGGCCCACACCTTCCAGGATTTTCTCCTTCCGCGGGTATTCACCAGTAGTCACTCCGCACTACCGACTGTACCGTTGGAATCATCCTCTGCGAAACATGCTTTCACGTTCTGCAGAAGCATCTTCCTAACCATACTGGAGGCCTACTCATGGGGAAACTTAAATGTATGACGATCATATGCCTTCTCTTATCAACGACCGCATGTATTGGCGCGAGCGTACAGCCTGGGGAACGCGGACTGATGTGGCGTCCCTTGTCGGAAGGACTCTCAAAGGAGCCATTACCGGATGGATTCTATTGGAAAGCCCCTTGGAACGACGTCTATCTCTATGATGTCCGTTGGCAAAGTTATATGGAGAGCGTCGATGCGTGGACTGCAGATGATTTGCAAGTGGCAGTGAAGGCCGCGATCATTTTACGGCCGGTCCCACAAGAAGTGTATTATTTGGCTGAGACCGTGGGGACAGATTATTATACGCGAATCGTCAAGCCCGAATTTCTCGCTGCAATTCGCAATGTCATCTCCGAATATTCCGTACTGATGATCCCCGAAAAGAGTGCGGACATTGAGCACAAGGTGCAGAAAGTTATGGAAGACAAACTCGAGATGCGCCACTTGGCCATACAAAGCGTGGCCTTCTCCGACGTAGATTTTCCACAAATCGTCTTAACGGCTATCGAACAAAAACAAGCCAAAGAGCAGGAAAAAGACCAGAAAGAGTACGAACTGCTCATTGCGACGAAGCAGGCGGATATTACCCGCATGCAAGCTACGGGCGAAGGTGACGCTATTCGCATTCGTGCAGAAGGACAGGCTCGGGCCCAAGAAACCATTACCAAGACTCTTACGCCCGAATACCTTCGCTACAAATTGTATGACAGCCAAACGGCCAAAATGGTCCTGCTCCCAGATGATTTGAAGACGCCCATCTTTATCAATCCAGGAGAGAAGGAACAAGCCGCTCAACTACCTAAATCCAACCAATCTGCAGAGGTAAAGCAAGCCCCATAAGCCCGAACAGGCATGCCCGACCCTCAAAGCCTGGCATGCCTGATCAGCGTCGCGGCCAGATCATGTCTTGCTGGGAACTCTAGTCATTTGGGCGCGGGAACTCCCTGCCCCTCTCTCTCTTTCGCAGACTTCGAATCTGACCACTTCGACGCCGATGGCTCTCGCGATAAGCCCCGCCCCGTCGAACGGATTAACAGAGGTCGCAAAGGCACTGGCGTGAGGGGCTGGAGGAAGTCTTTGGAGGACCGGGGCACCGCCGACTAAAACAAAGGCCCGACACCTTTCGGAATCGAGCCTTTTACTTCGGTGTCTCGCCTTGCTTCCACCGTATCAAACCACGTTTCCGTCGTCCGTTACAGTTTTTGCATTGCGGCTTTCCGAAGTATGTTCATCATACGCCTTCTGAAAACAATGCATACCCAGAAAAGCCCTAGTAAGACACCGGTGCCGCGATCGACAAATCTTACTTCGGCGGGGGTAAGGGTCCTGCCCATTGTCCCTCAATTGTCGTGACCTCACCTCTGCAGTGATCGGTATATTGATCATCGACTTTGAGGGTCTTGCCCTCTAATTCAACTTCAACAATATGGGCTTTGAAGGCGACTGATCGGCGGTACCAATACAATCCCGGCGCGGTGGGTGCTTGAGTGGTCCAAGGAGACGGAGGAGATCCCTCTAAGTATTGGCCTGCCTTCGTTGCTGTACCGACATGAGGAATCACGGCCTCATCGTCCTCGCTCATTTCGTCACTCCAGGAATCAGGGTTCCAGCTGCTGGCCAATCATGCCATAGGTTTTTCTTCCAATGGTGATCGGAGGACCGGGAAATGGCGACGGATCGGGCGGCTGGGGTGGAGTAGGCCCCGGACCAGGACCCGGGCCTGGGAACGGCGAAGGATCGGGGGGCAATGGGGGATCAGGAGCGGGATTTGGTGTTGGCCGATGAGCGTCCATGGTCAGCTCGACCTCATCTAGCAGGCTGTTGAAAAAGTCCGCCCGCGGCGTTCTCGCCACGCTCAGAGGCTCAACGTACTACAGGGAGTACGCTTCGCCTCCTCGCTTGCTGCGGCCTTGCTGGACGGCCTTTTTGAACAGCCTGCGGTGGCTTCTGGGTGGTTTGCGAGGTTCCAGACCTTGTTCTCTGCTATGCTCAAGTAGGTTTTCAACACCTGCTAGCCCTTGCTTCTGCATCCTTTATGGGGGCAGGAACAGGAAGCCCCGGTTTTGGCTTCCCGGCAATTATCCGAACAGAATTCTTTCCCCGGTTCGGCCAGACAGGTACATCGCGGGTTTGCGCACGATTTTTCCGCCATGGTACGCTCCTCCCTCCATCGGTGCAGCAATGCCACCCAACAAGATTACTGGACAGCCGCCAGCGCAGTGACGACCCATATTGCCAATGCCTCAAACCTGCTCCTGCCAACCCCCGATCCCGCGACCTCGTACCTCGATGAGGATCTTGAATCGTTCAAGATCTCGCTGCGCGCGTAACGACAATGCGTCCAAGGCCTCTCCAACATTGCCAATGCCTCTTCCCGTGATTCTTCCGACCCGTAATAGAATCTTCGACTGGGCGTCCGAGAGCGGATGGAACGTGACCATGGCTCCATGGAGAGCCCCATCTCGACTCGTCCATGCAATGCGCTTGTCCGGCGTTTGCTCAATGATCTTGGCTACCCACTCATTTTCCTGGCCTGCGATCTCGGCTTTCCAATGCAGGCGATTGGCATCCATCTGCGTGACCTGTTTTACGCCTTCCATGAATTGTGGGAATTCATCAAATCGGATCCATTGATTGTAAGCAGTCCGTACCGGCACGTTGACATCGATGGACCTGACAATGGTAGTCATTACTCCTCCTCATTGGCTTAACGGGGTTGGGCGTTTCATCTCACAAGACGAAGTTACCGTTGTTTGATTCATCCTTAGAACTAGGAAAACTCCTAGTTCTGGGAACACCGTGGAACAGTCATTGCGCTGAAGGTAGGGATATCAAAAAGCGAGTTCGTTGAAGGCCACGCGCGCGGGAGTATGGGAAGAGATAGGGCGCGACAAGGTGACGGAAGAACAGGCAGCGGGGGGGCAGACGCTGCGTCTGCCCCCTGGACGATGGCTAGCGAGCGTCCTTTATAGGCGCCGCCCTCCCTGCCACATTGTCTGCCGTTGCTGGTAGGCGCATGGTTCTCTCGGCCGCGTCGCTCTGAGCCCGAGTCTCGATGGGCACTCGGCCAGTGGCGCTCGCCGTTCCCTCCAACAAAACATCGGCAAGGAGAGCCTCTTTGGTTGAAGTAACTTGGCCTGCTTCCTGGCGTCCCATCAGCAGATCCATGGCCAAGCCTCCGGACGAATGCTGGCCGCTTAGTGTGGTTTTCATATTTCCGATCCGCGGCGTCAACTCAATCGTGGCGGCTTGCCGCAAACGTGGCCCCAATTCGGCGTCGACCAAGTGCCAGTACCCGGGCGTCACCTCATCCAACGCGACCTTAGTTTCATTGTCCATCTGGAGATCTGGAACCATGACCACATTACCTCCATGTTCCAGTCGCGGGGTGCCCCAATAATACAGGGTGCCGTTCACGGCTCCGCTCGTCTGTACAGAGACGAGAGAGCGGCCGTTGACATCAGAGGCGTTCGCACGTTCGATGGTCAGTGTATCACCGAACCGTGTGGCCAGCTTTATCTCCTCGTGGAACAGTCTGTCTTGTAATTGTTGCGTGAGCACGGCATAGGGCACCGGAACTGTGAGGAGTATCCTGTATGGCTGCCCTCCTTGATCCGCCGCAGCCGTATTATCCATATGGACCTTTAACGGAGGCACGATCGTCGACTTCTGGCAGGGAGTCTGATAGAGGGCAATCGGCGTTTCCCGGGCAAGTCCGCTGATCGTTGTCTGATGCCCTGGCCCCTTGAACGAACCAAAAGTGAGGTCTTGTGCCTTGCCATAGAGACAGAGCTGGCTGTGGGCTTGTCCTACGGTCATCGGCTCCTGTAATCGATCCCAAATGACCTGGATAGGAATCGAGTAGCTTTCGACTGACTGTCGGATTTGCTGATTGATCACTTCCTGTCTGAACAGCTCGGTCAATTGATCGTTCACCGAGCTGTTAAACATGTTGCATCTGCTGTCGCTCTCCGGTTTCAGATTAAGGGATACGGTTGAATCGGTCATTACGACCCCCAGTCCCTGGTTTTGCTCACGAAGCATAAGTCGTCCTGTTCCCTCGAGCACGGGAAAGAGAGGGTCGAGTCGACAGGCACGTGCAGCCCGCGATTCGAGCTCCCCCCGATACACCGCCTGATACTTCACGAGTCCGTCCTGAATGAATACTTGCGGTTGGCCTTCCCGGACAAACTGCCAGCGATAGCCGCTCGCAAGGGGGTTGGTGAGCGAAGAATCGACATCGCTGAACCGCTCGGGGATTGCGGCTTGAATGGCCCGTTGCACCGGCGTGAGGTCGGTCGTAAGGGTCATGGGGAGTATGGACTCGGGAGCCTTTGCTTGCGTGACACTCGGACTGAGCGGCGCGATGGTCGGTGGGATTTTGCCTATTTGAGGCGGCGGTTGTGGCATCCGATGGGTCGTGGGGATAGTATGGGTTTGACTGCAACCGGCCACAATCAGCAGCGGGAGCAGCAACGTCAGGAATCTGGGTCTGATGAGAGATTTCATTAGAGCACCTCCTTTGTACGATATCATCGTGTCCCTGCCCGAACTCCTGGACTATCGGGCTTGCGTCGCCATTTGAGCAAAGAACTTCTCCCCACGTTTCCGGATTTCTTCCGGCGAAAGGTTCTCTGTGCGCGTCGCCAGGCTCCACCTGTGGCCGAAGGGGTCCGTTAGCTGTCCACATCGATCGCCCCAAAACATGTCCGCCACCGGCTTGTCTGCCTTCGCACCGGCTGAAAGAGCGCGCGTGAAGGCCTGATCCGCATCTTCGACATACAGATAGAGATTCACGGGCGTTCCTCCCAGACTTTGCGGCCCCTGACATCCCATTTCGGGATGTTCCTCGCCCAGCATCATGATCGAATCCCCGATCTTGACTTCCGCATGCATGATGCTCTCGTCAGGTCCAAGGAACCGGGTCCGTTCTTCTGCTCCGAACGCGCGTTGATAAAATCCAATCGCCTTCCCTACATCCTTCATAGTGAGCAACGGAGTAAGAGCATGGTAACCAGCTGGAATGGGTCGCACTGATGGTGGCATTGCATACTCCTTTTGTTGCAGTCCCATGGACTGGAAATGATGTTCACCCGGCCGATTGGGTGCAAGGCTAATACCGCGAGTGATTACCTGCGAAGAGTCAGAGGGGTCGGGAACAGGGGAAGTGTATGGAATCATTCGAGACCCATGAGAAACATTTGCTGTGCCTTGCCTGCTCCAGTCGCTCGGATACAGCGGTGATTTCAGGAAGGATCGGGGGCAATCTGTCCGCCTTCGCATGGCAACCAGGGCAGGCAGACGGCAATTGACTTGATGTTCCTAAGACTTCGAGTTGATCTTGCCGTCCGGGAATGAAGTTTCCGGGCCAGACAACCTGTCAGCATCCCTCCCTAGGGATACTTCCAGTGCGCTGGAACTGTCTTTCCGCAGTATTCTACAAGGGAGACAGCGAACCCCTCACATCTTGGTCGACAAGGTCTCCTCATGCCGCGTTCAATCTGGACAGGCGCCATCAGCTTTGGTCTAGTCCACATCCCAGTCGTCTTGTCTTCCGCTGAGAACCGCAATAATTTCGACTTGACTATGTTGGATCGGCGCAATATGAAGCCTGTCGGATTCAAACGCTACAACAAGGAAACGGAGAAAGAGGTTTCGTGGGACGACATCGTCAAGGGTTATGAGTATGAAAAGGACAGGTATGTCGTGCTGACTGATGAGGATTTTAAGCGCGCCAACGTTGAAGCCACACAAACCATTGACATCCTGGCCTTCCTGAAGGCAGAAGAAGTTCCTCCCACCTATTTTGAAACGCCCTACTATCTGGCGCCGGACAAACGAGGGGAGAAGGGGTATGTCTTGCTGCGTGAAACCTTGAAGGCAACCGGCAAAATTGCCATTGCCACCGTCGTGATTCGCACCCGGCAGTATCTCGCTGCCCTAATCCCAAACGGCGGCGTCATGGTGTTGAACACCCTGCGATACACAAATGAGTTGAAATCGGCGAAGGAACTCAAGGTGCCCTCGGGCAATTTGAAAGCATTTGGCATCTCACCTCGCGAAATCGAGATGGCCAAGACGCTCGTGGACGAAATGACGGAACCGTGGAAACCGGAGCGTTATCGGGACACGTATCACGAAGATCTCATGAAGCTGATCGATAAACGGATCAAAGCGGGACAAACCGAGGTCGTGACGGAGCCCGACCAACAGGACACGAAACCGGTCAGAGGCGAAGTCATCGATTTGATGGCCCTGTTGAAACGAAGTGTGGGAGCAAAAGGCCGATCGTCGTCCCGCCCCAAACGTTCCCCGTCCACACAAGACCGGTATCCTCACCGAAAAAGTGCGTAATCGCCTGATGGTCCCATTCGTTGTCACGCAGACAGCCTACAAGGGCACGAGCTAAAAATGATCGCTGGACTGATGAGGCATGGAATTTGTGGAGTGAGTTCAATAATAAAGATGAATGCCAAGGCCAAACCATTCGGTATTTTGAGAATAAAACTGTCCGTTGGGTGAGGGGCCACCGAAATACTCTACGAGTACCTGCAGCGTGCGATCTCCGATTCTCGCATCCTCGAATTGAAGTCCCGTCATGACGGAGCTTGCGACCCTCCAATTGCTTCTCGCATTTGCTTGAAAATCGGCATATGCCACCGGACGAACCGTGCCGCCCCAGAACGTCCTTGCGCTGGTGAGTTCCGCCCCCGCTTGACTCGTGCCGCGTTGTAGATCGTTCGGGTCCCGCCACACGAGCATCCCTCCGCCGCCGTAAAGCCTGAGCCAGGAAGTCAGTTCATACGATAATTTCAGATCCACCTCTTCGAAACTCAGATTTATTCTATTGATGGGGGTCGGACTATTGAGAATGAATTCATCGCCCAGGTGTGAACTCTGGTGGTAGAGGCGGAGGAACCCTGAGAACGGGCCTGTCCGGTAGCTCGTGAGCAATCCAACGATATAGTCGGCGTTAACCAGATCTTTCGAACCGGAGGGGGCGCTCATATTGAAGACACTGAAGACTCCGGCCTGGAGTGCGATTTCCCATTGACCATCCATTGGAGCCGCGTTTCGATAGAGCGCAATCGTTTCACCAAGATTGGCCGAGCCCGTATGGTCCGGTTCCTGGCCGAAGGACACTTGACGGTAGGCAAGGGAGAAATGTGGCCATCGCGGGTCGGCATGAAGGGGAGCGAAAAGGAGACCGCGAGGAAGGAATTTTGACTCGGCCGTGGAGACTTTTTTCTGAATAACGACCTGCGACGGCTCCGCCAACTCACTGAGAGGCTCTGCCTCCTCGCGGACTTCCACGCGAACCACGCCGGGAATCTTTTCCAGTGCCGTGAGAATCTTCTGACGGTCTAGCTTGCCAAGTGAATCAGCCTTGACGATGACCACGCCATTGTGCACCTCGAGGATTGCCCCCGGCACATTGAATTCGTGCTGGAGAACGGCGGAGGCATAGCCGGCAATGTAGGAATCATCAGCTGCGATCGTTGGCGGCTCGATGCCTACAGCGAAACAGAGGAGACAGAACAGCCCTCCCGGCAAGATCCGCAAGGCTCGAAGGATAACGCACAGTATGCTCGGCGTTGCTCGTGATGAGGTGTGGGGACATACCCTCACGGGACTTTCCCCAGTTTCTCAGACTGCGGATCAGCGGTTCTGTCGGTCGGCCTCACAGCCTTCAAAAGATGGGGATGTTATGCACTGTGGCATACTTCCCTTCGTCCCCTCATACGGCCGGCCAACACCTGGACTATAGCCCGCGACCTCGTGCGTGACTTAAGTTTATTTATCGTTTCGATGGGTGAAACTCTGTTGCGCAGAATCGTCTTGTCGATCACATCCCCACACTGGACGCAGCGCAGTCCCCAAAACCTATATCCGTTCCCTTCTTCCCCGATATCCATGCAATGTTCATCGACGAGCAGACCCCCGCAACGCCGACATCCAACCGATCCAGGGGCCGAACCTGTGACGCGGCCAGGGGTAGGAGTGTCTTCAATTTCTCGAACGCCGTGAGAGATACCTGGCATAATCGTAATCATGAAGCCCTCATTGTTGTGTGGATAATCCGTACCTTGTTTCCCCTCTGTTATCATTGTTGTTATCAAGGCCACTCGTAGCCTTGCACTAGAACATCCCCTAGGTGCCGCGTGAAAAGACCCTAGTCCTGGCCCCCTCGAGATCCCAATAAATTAGGGATTCCTCTAGTACGCGAGAGGCGTCCCGGGCGGCTATCCTTTGGTAGAATTGGAGGGTTCAGAAGAATTGGTGAGCGGTGCAGGATGGGAAAAAGGCGAAACCCAGAGCAGCGAATGGCGAGAAAACTTGACGCTCGACCGCCGGGAATCCCTATCGACCGCAAGCGCTCCGGAATCCAACTTGAATCCACTGAAGCGGAACAATTGGGGGTCCTTCCAGACGAGTGTGTTCGTGTCAAAGATTCTATGAGTCATCAGGTGCCTGTTGTCAGCCCCGTGAGCGAGGTTGGAGAAGCGGTGCGACTATTAAAGGCCTTTCACCTCGACACGCTCCTCGTCTGCAACGAGAGTACGCTGATCGGTACCCTGTGTGACCGAGACATTGCACTAGCGAATACCTTACCGTCCGAAGCCGTTCATAGGATCATGGTAGCCGACCCTTCCTATTGCTTCGAGGATGACCTGCTGATTGACGCCTGTGCATTGATGCGAACGCGGGGATTGAATGCCCTTCCTGTCAAAGATTCCAGCGGCCGTCTTTCCGGGATCGTGAGACGACCCTTAAGAGGGTAAGGAACCATGGTGGTCTTCCTGCTCGTGCCCATGATCATGGCAGTATGGTTTTTCTCAGCGGTGGCAGCTGATATCATTCCCCCCTCCTCACCCCCTGTAGAGGCACCCTCTAATAAGGATCAAGCACCGAGTCAGCCGCCACCGTCTCGCATAGATCCTGGAATAGAACGGCGCCCTCAGACGATTCCGGACCCACGTTCAGCAGTGACACCTCCAATTGTCGACCCTAAGATGGCAATTGACCCAGAACCCTCTCCTGGTGCAATGGAGAAACCCAAACCAGGCAGCGCCCCCCCTCCCGAACCTCCTGGCAAGCCTCCGGCTCACTAGTTAGAATCCACCCCCGCACGATTGGTTCCCCTAGGGATGCTTCACCAGAAAACTAGGCATGTTGATAGGTCGTCATTCAGTTCTCCTGGGAGAGTATAGGTAGAACTGTCCGACGTCCCCATTAACCCAGGAGGCTATCATGGTGTCTATTCCAAAATTCGTAGGGTTTCTGTCGTGTGGAATCCTATTGTGCCTTGGGCTTTCCAATACGGTGCAGGCAGAACATTCCCCTTCGCCCTCGGACGTGATGAAAACGGATCACGTAGATGATCGACAGGGCTTCCAAAGCGATGATGACAAGCAAAAGAACGTAAAGATGCAGAGTAGCTCGGCTGAAGGATCCAAGATGATCCAAGGCGAACTGTTCCGCGTAGAAAGCGGGAACTATTTCGTCAAGGTAAAGGACGGTAAAGAGGTCCGTCTACATACAGATAAAACCACCGAGATGTCGGGAGAAGTGAAAAAAGGCGATCGTATCGAGGCGAAGGTGAACAATCAGAATCATGCGCTGTCGATTCGAAAGGCTGAGGCCAGCCACTGACCTGACGGCACCTTAACCCCTTCCCAGCACTCTGAACAAGCTGATGCGCGTAGGAGAGACATATGGAAAGCATGCGACGCCCCTATGATGTCAAACCGTTCAATTTATGCGGACTCAGTGGGATTTCTGATCGAACGCTCGACATGCATGAGAAGTTGTACGAGGGATATGTAAAGGCCGCGAACCAACTTTCAACTCAGATTGGAGAAATGCTCAGCGATGGGCAGATCGATCAGGAAGAAATGCCGGCCTACTCGGAGCTGACCCGTCGCTTGGGGTTTGAATACAATGGGATGGTCCTCCACGAATATTATTTTGAGAATTTGATCAAAGGAGGAGCCAAGAAGCCCGGGCAAGATTCGGCATTCGTGAAAGCCGCAGAAGACAGTTTCGGCAGCTACGAGAGCTGGAAACTGGATTTCTCCAGCGTGGGAAAAATGCGGGGCGTGGGGTGGGCCATGTGTTATGCGAATCCCCAGAATGGACGACTCTCCAATCACTGGGTCAGCCTGCACGAGCATGGCAATGTCGCCGGCTTCATCCCGGTCCTCGTCATGGATGTGTGGGAGCACGCCTATTTGCTTGACTACAAGCCGGCCGAGCGGGCGTCCTACATTGAGGCCTTCTTCTCGAACATCGATTGGAAGACCGTCGAGAAGCGGCTACAGCATGAGCCCGTTGCCGCGGGAGTAGGCCGAGGATAAAAAGGACTATACCAGCGGAGAGCGACCCCTAAGGAGGAGAACATGAAAGACAGCACAGTGCCCCCAGTGCAATCTGACACCCAGGCATCTCGCGTGTCGAACAATGAAAAAATCCTCAAGAAAGCTATCGGCCTGACTGACGTGAAGACACTCCGGACACGCGCCAGACAGGGACTGGAGGACGGCGCCATGACTGCCGGGTACAAGGCTAAAGTCGAGACAGTGCTCGCGCTGCTCAATGACGCCCTCGCCACGGAGACCGTCTGCGTCCTGCGCTATCGGCGCCATTACTTTATGGCCACCGGAATCAGTTCTCTCAGCATAAAGGGCGAGTTTCTCCAGCATGCCATTGAGGAACAAGCCCATGCCGATAAACTGGCCGAACGCATCGTACAACTGGGGGGGGAGCCGAACCTGTCCCCGGATGGGCTGCTGAACCGGAGCCATTCTGAATATGTCGAAGGAGCGTCGTTGGCCGAGATGATTACGGAAGATTTGATCGCTGAACGGATCGCCATCGATAGCTATCGTGAACTCATCACCTATGTAGGCACGGACGATCCCACGACTCGAACGCTTTTGGAGTGGATCCTCGCGCAGGAGGAAGAACATGCCGAAGACCTGGCCAGTCTCCTAAAGGAGTTGGGCCAGCACAGGCCCGAAGCTCCTCCACATCGTTAGTAGCTGATGAGAAAGTCATCAGCTGAGTATCCATATCTGATCACGTCGTTTGTCAACACACCGCGTCGCCGAATGGCGGGAAGGGAGGCCACTATGGGAAAAGCTTTCATTCTCTGGTTGTTGGGAGTTCCAGTTACCGTCCTTCTTGTCCTCTGGGCCGTCGGGATCCTTCGATAACCAACCCCAGCCTGTTGAGCGACCCATAATGCGCGCCGCTTCTTCGTGCCCTCCTTTCCCCCCCCCGGTTGCATGCGGCGTGAACTAGGGAACAAGCCAGTCCTCTGCCTTTCAGAGGTACGGTATATCTCAAGTGAAGAGTGACATCCATTGCTCACTAACCACAAGGAGGAAACGTATGAATGCCGATCATTTCAAATCGAAGTGGAGCCAATTCAAGGGCGAGCTCAAACGCAAATGGGGTTCCTTTACGGACGACGACTTGATGATGATCGAAGGGGATTACGACAAGTTCAAGGGCGCGATCCAAGAACGGTACGCGGACCGAAAGGACGAGATCTCTGGATGGGCCGATGAATGGTACCGAACTGCCCACACTCAGCAGAAACCAGTCGGACAGTCTAGTTCAAAATAGGCCGAGAGACCTCAGCAACCACAGGAGGGAGACACCGTGAACACTATGGCCCTGGCCCGAACCATGATGGTGGGTATTGGGATAAGTATCGCCGCACTTGCCATATCACCGACAATGTCGGCGGCGGATCAGAAGCAGGACACGTCCTCACAGACGGGGCTCCCTCTCCTCCTCGCCCTCAACGACGACCAACTCACAGGCAAATGGAAACAGTTCAAGGGCGAGTTGAAAAAGAAATGGGGAAACTTCACGGACGACGACCTCCTGTATATCGAGGGGAATCGTGACAAGCTAGAAGGAAAAATTCAGGAGCGCTACGGAGATCGAAAAGACGAAGTAAAGAAATGGGTCGATGACTGGTTCGCACAGAATAAGACACGAAACATTCAGCCGTAACGTCATCGGATCGCCTGAGGAGGATTGGCATGAAACATTGGATGGCGCTGTGGCCACATGATCACCGCCGACCTTCACTTCCATTTCTACGCGACGCGCACTCTCTGTGCAATGAAACGGAAATGACATGAGAGTGCGCGGAAACCGCCGAAGAGAGGATGGGTATTATTATGCTGCACTGGGCCATTACATTTCTTGTCATCGGGTTGATTGCCGCGGTTCTCGGGGTATCCGGAGTGGCGGGTACGGCAACCTACATCGCATATATATTGTTTGTTCTCTTCATCATTGGGGCCATTGTCAGTTTCATCGCCGGCCGGTCACGGACACCTTGATCTGGATGCCTCGCGATTGACTGCTGTTTGAATCGTGGCATACAGCTCATTTCCTATGGCTTCCTTCGGCAAAAAGGCCGCAACTCCGGCTTCCCGCATAGATTTGGTAACATCCGGGTCGGGCTGAATGGATAATCCAATCACCACGGTCGCAGGATATTCCCGCAAGATCCGCCTGGTGGATTCGGCTCCGTCCCACCCAGGCATATGCATATCCATCATCACGACATCCGGCTGCAACATGCCGACCAATTGCAGCGCCTGCTCCCCGGTCGACGCTTCGCCGACCACCGTCAAGTCATCGTACTCCTCAAAAATACAGCATAAGCCCTCGCGAAACATTTGATGGTCGTCGACTATCAGTACCCGAAGGGCGGCGTGCTTCGTCGGAATCCTCCCCTGCTCTGCGGTCAGTTCTGCCCCATTGATCTGGCCGCCTGGCATCGAATATGGCAGTTGGAGCGAGGCAACCGTCCCCTTACCCGGGACCGACTGCACATCGAAGGCCCCACCGAGAGCCATCATGCGCTCACGAATACTAAACAGGCCGAACCGATCGGAGCGATCCTTTTTCAATCGCGAAATATCGAAGCCGCATCCATGATCCGATACCGTGATCGTCAAGGTGTTCTGGGCATGGCCCATCGAGACAAAGGCTTGATCGGTCATCCCATGTTTGAACACGTTGAATAACAATTCCCGTATTGACTGGAACAAGAGCACCGCATCCGTCTCGGGCAGTGGCAACTGTGGTACTTCGAGAGACACGACGACCTTTAGGATTTGTTGCCGGGACATCTGATCTCCCAGCCATTGCAACGCTGCACCCAGTCCACGCTCGTAAAGAGCTTGTGGTGTCAGCTCCGACACCAGCGAGCGGGTGTAGTCGAGCGATTGATGGAGTAACCGATCTGTCTCCCGCAACACTATCCCCATCTCCCCATCAGGATTCTGCTTCTGCAATTGGGCCACCTTCATTCGGGTGACGACTAGAATCTGGGCCAAATAATCATGCAGCTCCGTGGCCAGTCTGCGCCGCTCCCTCTGCTCGGCAACCGTCAAGTCCGTTGCGAGCGCACGGAGCCTGGAGTAGGATATCGCAAGCTCCTGCGTTCGCTCCTTCACCCGCTCTTCTAGGGTGCCAGTCAGCTGGCGAAGTTGCTCTTCTATCTGCTTCCGTTCGGCAAGTTCGCGAGCCAAGGCGTCATTGACGACCTCGAGTTCGGCTGTTCTCTCGGCGATCCGACTCTCCAATTCCTGGTTGAGCCGCGAAAGACCCCGTTGCGATTCGGCGTACTGAAGCCGTAGCTGCTGTTTGTCCAAGGCGTGATGCACCGCTTCGCCCAAGCGGACCATGCGATCCTTCAAGAGATAGTCAGCCGCCCCGGCGCGCATCAGCTTCACCGCCTCTTCTTCCCCGATGGCCTGGGACACAACGATGAAGGGAATCGTCAGCCCGCTGTTGTGTAAACACCGCAACGCTTCGGATGAGCTGAACTGCGGCATGGCATGATCTGAAATGACGAGGTCAGGCGGATTGTGGGCCAGGCGGCTTGTGAATTCTGCCTCCGTATCTACCCGTTGCCACTCCAGTTCGTAGCCGTTTTTCTCCAACTCTCTGACGGCCAATTCCGTGTCCAATGGATTGTCTTCGACGAACAAGATGCGTAAGGGAGTCATATAATCGGTCTCCTTCACCGCGATCCTCTTGTCCTTCCCCCTCCAGCATGCATGTCCGACGGAACTTGGTTCATCACCATCCAATACAATCCAAGTTGGCGCACAGCTTCGGTGAATTGGGAGAAATCGACAGGTTTGACGACATAGCTGTTCACGCCTAGGTTGTAACTATCGATCAGATCGCGTTCTTCCCGGGAAGAGGTCAGAATCACAATCGGAATGCCTTTCGTCTGCGGATCCGATTTGCACCGTTGCAAGATTTCGATACCATCGACCTTGGGGAGTTTGAGGTCGAGCAGAATCAACCGGGGGTTCGAGTCGGCAGACCGGTGGGCATACCGGCCGGTGCAAAAGATGCACTCCAACGCCTCTTCGCCGTCCCGCACCACATGAATGTTGTTCGACAAATTGTATTTCTGAAACGCCCGTAATGTGATTTCCACATCTTCCGGATTGTCCTCGACCAGGAGAATCTCCATTCCATTCGTCATGCTCCAGCCTTTCGTAGCGAAAAGTAGAATGTGGCTCCCCCGTTCACCTTGCCTTCGGCCCAGACCCTTCCGCCATGGCGCTGGACAATGCGCTGGACATTGGCCAATCCGACACCCGTACCTTCGAAATCATCTTTTCCATGCAATCGTTGAAACACGCCGAACAGCTTGTGCACATATTTCATGTCAAATCCGACACCGTCGTCCTTGACATAATAGGTCACGGCGTCAGGACTTGAGTCGTCCGGCATCCACCCCACTTCGATTCTGCATTCAGTCCGCCGGTTGGTATACTTGAAGGCATTGGAAAGCAAATTGGTCCAGACGAGTTTCAACAACCGCGGATCTCCCTGACAAGGGGGCAAATCCTCGACAATCAAGTCAATCTGCCGGCCGTTCTGCGTGAGGATCAACTCATGCGCCACCTCCCTCACCAAGCCCATCATCTTGACGACATGGAAGCTCACCTCCTGCCGGCCAAGCCTGGAAAACTCCAGGAGATCGTCGATCAATTCGCCTGCCTGACCTGCCGCCTTCCGGACGATAGTCAGGCAACGATGGGCTTCAGAGTTCAAACCAGGAGCATGGTCTTCTTCCAGGATGCGGCTGAAGGCATCGATGGTCCGTAGCGGCGCTCGCAAGTCATGCGAAACTGAATAGGAAAATCCTTCCAGTTCCTTATTGAGCTCCGCCAGCGCCAAAGTCTGTTTTCCTAAGGCTTCGTTGACCGCCGTCAACGCGCGGTCGCGGTCCAGAATTGCCTTCTCTATGCGCTTGCGGTCCGATACGTCTCGAAATACGACGACGAGTCCGACCACCTGGTCTCCAGCGAGAAGGGGCGATGAACTGTAGAGCACATCGAAAAAGCTTCCATCTTTGCGGATGAACACATCTTCATGATTGGTCAAGGCCTGCCCTCCGCGCAACACTTGGAGAACCGCGCATTCCTCGGCAGGAAACGGTGTGCCGTCCTGATGCTTATAGTGTGTCATGTCGTGCATCTTGCGTCCGAGTAGCTCCTCCTTGGTCCAGCCGAAGAGCTTCTCTGCCGTCTGGTTGACAGAAGTGACCAAGCCTTGGCCATCCACGGTATAGAGACCCTCGCCCATGCTGGTCACCACGGCTTCTTCAAACTCCAGGGCGCATTGGAGTTCCTTCCGACTTTCCACCAAGGCCTGCTCTGCACGGTTCCGGTCCGTCACATCGCGGGTAAAGCAGCGGGTATGGATAAACTTGCCCTCATCGAACAGGACATTTGAATTGACGAGCACGTCACGGACCGACCCGTCTTTGCAGATCATTTTCGCCGGATATTCGAGTAAGGTTTCTCCCGCGGCCAGACGGTCGAGAATATCCCGAATAGCGGATTGATCGACGTGAAACTCGGCAAGGTGCCGGCCCACATATTCCTCGCAGCTGTATCCGAGCATGTCCAATTCGGTCTGATTCACCTTGATGATAATCCCGTCAGCCCCGACCCAGTGCAGGCCAACGCTGGCGTTGTCGAAAAAGTCCGCCAGGTCCCGCTCACTGCGACGTAACGCCCTCTCGATACGTTTCTGCTCCGTGATGTCACGCGCGATCTTTGACGCTCCGATGATTGTCCCTTTAGAATCGAGCACAGGCGATACGGTCAACGAAACCGTAAGTTCGGTTCCATCCTTGCGGCACCTGATCGTTTCGTAGTGGTCGATCGCTTCACCTCGCCGTATCCGTTCGAGGATGTGGAGTTCTTCATCGCGTCGGTCCACTGGGAAGATCCTGCTCACGGACTGCCCGATCATTTCCTTTGCGGTAAATCCGAACAAACGCTCGGCGGCACCATTCCAACTTGTGACGATGCCGTTCAGATCCTTTCCAACGATTGCGTCGTCCGACGACGTCACGATGGCAGCCAAATTGGCGGCTGTCTGCTCCGCCTCCTTGCGGTCGGTCATGTCCACCAGCATGTTGACGGCACCGACGACGGCTCCCTCGGCATCCAACATCGGTTGGGGATGCGGCAGCACATGGCGTCTGGTGCCGTCTGGCCGTTCAATCACGATCTCTTCGCTTCGAGCGGCACGGCCTTCGCGCAATGTGCCAGCCATCGGAGCTTCGTCGAGTGGAAGCGGAACCCCATCGGGCCGGAACATTTTCCACGATCCGCACCACTGTGTCCTATCGAGGGTCGGCTCCATCCCCCACAATTCGACCGCGGCTTTGTTATAGAGCGTGACGCGCCCCCCCGCATCGCAGGTATAGATAGCGGCAGGAATGGCCTGAATGAGATCCCGGTAACGTGCTTCGCTGAGGCGTAGCGCCGCTTCCTGTTCGAGCCGCTCGCTCATGTCTCGCAAAATCACGGTATAGTATTTTTCTGTCCCGATTCGCGACTCGGAAATCGCGGCTTCGATGGGGAATTCTTCGCCATTGGTATGTCGGCCATAAATCGTCCCCAATGCGCCCGCTGAAGCCTTCGTGACATGCAGGAGGTCCGATGCCTCGGCCTGGCGTCCGTGCATGGTCCAAGACTTCTTAGGAATGAACCGATCGATCGGCTGCCCGACCGCCTCCCCTGCCGCACATCCGAACATCAGTTCCGCGGAAGTGTTGAAATCGATCACTTGTTCTGTCTGATCGATCGTGATGATGGCATCCATCGCCGAGGAAATCATACCGCTCAATCTCGCTTCGCTCTGTTGCACGGCCGCTTGGGCTTGCTTCTGCTCGGTAATGTCGCGCGCAATGCACGACAGGCCGATGACCTCGCCGTCCTCGATTGCCGGCATCGCACTGATCACAAGTTCTCGGTGGTCGCCAGTCGGAGTCACCAACGTGGTATCCAGCGTGATGTGTTTGCGGGACAAGACGGCGCGGAAGGCACCTTCCACGGCCTCTCGCTGTTCGGGCGCGCAGAGATCTAGGAATCGGATGGTTTTCAGCTCCTCGAGCGGACGACCGGTGAGCCGGAGCGTGGCGGGATTGGCAGTTTCGAAGCCTTGACTAACGTCCAGGGAGAAGATCGCGTCCAGGCTGTCCTCGAAGAGGGAGCGATATCGTTTGTCAGTTTCATTCAGCGCTAAACGCGTCTCCAGCAACGATTCCGTTCGTTCAATCACACGACGCTCGAGCGTGTCATTCAGTTCGCGCAGTTGTTCCTCTGCCAAGCGGCGCTCGGCCACTTCGGCGAACAGCGCACGATTGATCATTTCGTGTTCACGGTTCTTCCTGTGCAGTTCGGCAAAAATGGCGACCTTTGTACGGAGGATAGCCGGATTTACCGGCTTATGGAGATAGTCGACCGCCCCGGTACCATACCCTTCAAGGACATGCTGATCTTCGTTGTAGTAGGCGGTAAGAAAAATAATCGGCACCGCGGCAGTTCTCTTCCGTTGCTTGATCATATGAGCAAGTTCGAAGCCTGTCATGTCGGGCATCCGGATATCCAAGATGAGGAGCGCGAACTCCTCGTCGATGAGCGCGAGTAATGCCTGCTCACCGGACTCGGCCCGGACCAGCTTGTAGTTCGAATCTTGAAGGATTGTTTCAAGGACAGTGAGATTTTTTGGCTCATCGTCCACGATCAAGATGTTGATCCGCCCGTCTGGTGAAGCGGCCTCCGGAGACACGGCAGGGAATCGTTGGGTTGGCGGGTCCTGAGTCTGGTTGCCGGCCGACTCCCTCATGGTTTCGGTGCTCATGGGATGTCCCCCTATTTCTCGATTGTTCATCGGAATAGCCATACACGCATCAGCGACAGGAGCTGATCCGTATTGACCGGCTTGGCAATATAGTCGCTCGCTCCGGCGTCGAGGCACTTCTCGCGGTCGCCTTTCATCGCCTTGGCCGTGAGTGCAAGGATCGGGATTGTGCGGAATTCTGGCACTGTGCGGATTTCACGGATCGTGGCATAGCCGTCCATTTCAGGCATCATGATATCCATGAGCACCATGCTCAAGTCCGGTGTTTTTGTGACGATCTCGATGGCGCTGCGACCATTGGTCGCGCTGATGACCTCCATCTCCTGATTCTCGAGGAGGGAGGTCAGGGCAAAAATGTTGCGCGCGTCGTCATCGACCACGAGAATCTTACGCCCGCGCATGATTTCGCTCGAGCCGTTGAGCCGCTCGATCATGCCCTGCTTCTCCGCCGGCAGTTCGGTGACGACACGGTGTAGGAAGAGCGCGGTTTCATCCAGCAGCCGCTCGGGCGACTGGACGTCTTTGAGGATAATACTCTTGGCCATCCCCTTGAGCTGGTTTTGCTCTTCGACGGTCAACTCCTTGCCGGTGAACACGACCACTGGCAGGTCCGCCAGGGCAGGCTCGGACTGTACTTTCTCCAGTAATTCGAAGCCGGTCATGTCTGGCAAACGCAGGTCTAAGACAATGCAGTCGAATGCATGTACTCGCATGGCATCCCATGCCTCGCGGCCGGTGGCAACGGCTACCAATTCGATGTCTTGATAGCCCAACAGCTCCACGATGGACTGGCGCTCAATGTCGTTGTCCTCGACGACAAGAAGACGTTTTGTCCGGGGCGTGGTGAAGGCCTTGATCCGATCGAACGCTGCAACCAGCCCATCGGTGGTGGGAGCCTTGACGAGATAAGAAAATGCGCCGTGGGCAAGGCCATGGTGGCGGTCTTCTTCCACCAGCGTGATGATTTGCACCGGGATATGGCGTGTGGAGGGATCGAGCTTGAGCTGGTTCAGTACCGTCCACCCGAGCATGTCCGGGAGGGAAATGTCGAGGGAGATGGCCGAAGGATGGAACTGACGTGCGAGGGACAGACCCATCCCGCCTTTGGTCGCGACGATACCCTTGAATCCCTTGTTCCGTGCCAGGTCCAGGAGAATGCGAGCGTAATGCGGGTCATCCTCGATGATCAGCAGAACGAGGTCACCCTCCACCACTTCGCGGCTATCGTCTTCGATGTGCTCTTCTCGGGCGACCGGCAGGACGGTGAGCATTGGGGACGCCTCGATGGCAGTGACGGCCGAAGGACTTTTCCCTGTGGTGGGGCCGGAATAATGTAACGGCAAGAAGAGCGTGAACGTGCTGCCCTGCCCGAAAACGCTCGTGAGCTTGATTTCTCCGCCAAGCAGCACGGCCAGTTCCCGGCTGATGGCAAGTCCAAGCCCCGTGCCTCCATACTTGCGGGACGTGCCGGCGTCGGCTTGCTGGAAGGCTTCGAAGATGAGCCGCTGCTTTTCAGGCGCGACGCCGATGCCGGTATCTTCGACGACGAAGGAGAGGACATTCGGAGCGACGTTGAGGATTGGATGATCGGGGCTCCAGCCCTGCATGGCAAAACCGACGCGGACCTCGACTTGTCCATGAGCGGTGAACTTAACGGCGTTGGACAGAAGATTCTTCAGGATCTGCTGGAGACGCTTCGGGTCGGTGTGCATGAATCGAGGGAGATTCTCAGCAAAGCGAACGTGGAATGGCAGATTCTTGGCCTCGGCCACGTGCCGGAAATTGCGGTCGATGGTGTCGCGCAGCCCGGAAAACGAGATCTCTTCGACCTCCACGGTGACGGTACCGGACTCGATCTTAGAAAGATCAAGGATGTCATTGATGAGATGGAGGAGATCGGATCCCGATGAATTGATATTGCGGGAGAACTCGACCTGTTTGTCGGAAAGGTTGCCTCCCGTGTTTCCAGCGAGTTGTTGGCTGAGAATAAGGATAGAATTCAGAGGCGTGCGCAGCTCGTGGGACATGTTCGCGAGGAACTCGGACTTGTATTTCGAGGTGAGTGCCAGCTCGGCGGCCTTCTCCTCGAGGGCACGGCGTGCCTGCTCAACCTCGGCGTTCTTGCGCTCGACTTCGGCATTCTGCTCGGCGAGGAGCTTGGCCTTCATGCCCAGCTCCTCATTCGTCTGCTGGAGTTCCGATTGCCGGGACTGTAGCTCGACAGTGAGTTGCTGCGACTGCGTAAGCAGGCCCTCAGTGCGCATCGTGGCCTCGATGGTATTGAAGACCGCGCCGATGCTCTGAGTGAGGAGCTCGAGGAATGCGAGAGACCCGTCGCTGAAGGTCTGGAGCGACGCCAGTTCGATGACCGCCTTGGTCTGCCCTTCGAAGAGCACCGGCAGCACGATGATGCTCACCTGCTGTGCGACGCCGAGGCTGGATGAGACGGAGACGAACTCCGGCGGCACGTTGGTCAGGAGGATGCGCTTCTTTTCCACCGCGCACTGGCCGACAAGGCCCTCGCCGAGTGCGATCTGCTCGAAGAGGGGGGGTCCCCCACCGTGTGCATAGCTCGAGAGCAACCTGAGCGTGGAATCGTCGGCGGTGCCGGTGAGATGGTAGATGGTTCCCTGGTGAGCATTGACAAGCGGTGCCAGTTCGGTAAGGAGCATCTGGCCCACCGTGTTCAGCTCGCGCTGGCCCTGGAGCATGCCGGTGAACTTCGCAAGATTGGTCTTGAGCCAGTCTTGCTCCCGGTTGCTCTCTGTGGTCTCGCGCAGGTTGGAAATCATCGTATTGATGTTGTCCTTCAACTCGGCCACCTCGCCTCGAGTCTCGACCTGGATGGAGCGGGTGAGGTCGCCCTTGGTCACGGCAGTGGCTACCTCGGCGATGGCGCGGACCTGTGTCGTGAGATTGGCAGCGAGCAAGTTGACGTTGCCGGTGAGATCCTTCCAGGTACCGGCTGCGCCGGGAACGTTGGCCTGGCCACCGAGCCGCCCGTCCACGCCGACTTCACGCGCCACATTCGTGACCTGGTCGGCGAAGGTCGCAAGCGTATCCGTCATATTGTTGATGGTATCGGCGAGCGCGGCGACCTCGCCTTTGGCCTGTACGGTAAGACGTTGTGTCAGATTTCCGTTTGCCACCGCGGTCACGATCTTCACGATGCCGCGAACCTGTTCGGTGAGGTTTGACGCCATGAAGTTCACATTGTCCGTGAGATCTTTCCACGTACCGCCCACGCCGGAGACCTGCGCCTGGCCGCCGAGCTTTCCTTCCGTACCGACCTCACGCGCGACGCGAGTCACTTCCCCGGCAAAGGAATTGAGTTGATCGACCATCGTATTGATCGTGTTCTTGAGTTCAAGGATTTCGCCCTTCACATCGACGGTAATCTTACGGTTGAGGTCACCGCGGGCCACGGCGGTGGTGACTTCCGCGATGTTGCGGACCTGGGCGGTCAGATTGGCGCCCATCGTATTGACCGAGTCGGTGAGATCCTTCCAGGTCCCCGCGACGCCTGGCACCACCGCCTGCACACCCAGCCGGCCTTCGGTGCCGACTTCGCGCGCGACGCGGGTGACTTCCGAGGCGAATGAACGGAGCTGCTCGACCATCGTATTGATGGTTTCTTTGAGCTGTAAAATCTCTCCGCGCACGTCGACGGTAATTTTCTTGGACAAATCGCCGTTGGCCACGGCGATCGTCACCTCGGCGATATTCCGGACCTGACCAGTGAGATTCGAGGCCATCGAATTGACGTTGTCAGTGAGATCCTTCCATGTCCCAGCCACGCCTTTCACCACGGCCTGGCCGCCGAGCTTGCCTTCGGAACCGACTTCGCGCGCCACGCGGCTGACCTCCGAGGCGAACGCGTTCAGCTGATCGACCATCGTATTGAGCGTGTTCTTCAGCTCCAAAATCTCGCCCTTCACATCGACGGTGATCTTGCGATTGAGATCCCCGCGCGCGATGGCCGTCGCCACGTCGGCGATGTTGCGGACCTGACCGGTGAGGTTGTTGGCCATCGAGTTCACGTTATCGGTGAGATCCTTCCAGGTGCCGGCCACGCCGGGGACCTGCGCCTGCCCGCCCAGCTTGCCTTCCGTACCGACTTCACGCGCCACGCGGCTGACTTCCTTGGCAAATGACCGGAGCTGTTCGACCATGGTGTTGATGGTTTCTTTCAACTCCAAAATTTCGCCGCGCACGTCGACGGTAATCTTCTTGGACAAATCGCCGTTGGCCACGGCGATCGTCACCTCGGCGATATTCCGGACCTGACTGGTGAGGTTGTTGGCCATCGAGTTCACATTTTCGGTCAGATCCTTCCAGGTGCCGGCCACACCCTCGACCGCTGCCTGGCCGCCGAGCTTGCCTTCGGAACCGACTTCGCGTGCCACGCGGCTGACCTCCGAGGCGAACGCGTTGAGCTGATCGACCATCGTATTGATCGTGTTCTTCAACTCCAGAATTTCACCCCGCACTTCGACGGTAATTTTCTTGGACAAGTTGCCATTTGCCACGGCGGTGGTGACTTCCGCGATGTTGCGGACCTGGCCGGTAAGATTCGAGGCCATGAAATTGACGTTATCGGTCAGATCCTTCCAGGTGCCGGCCACGCCGGGAGCCTGGGCCTGCCCGCCCAATTTACCTTCCGTCCCGACCTCGCGGGCGACGCGCGTCACTTCCGAGGCAAAACCGTTGAGCTGATCGACCATGGTGTTGACCGTATTCTTCAAGGCGAGGATCTCGCCCTTCACCTCGACGGTAATTTTCGAAGACAGATCGCCCTTCGCAATGGCTGTGGCCACATCGGCGATGTTGCGGACCTGGCCGGTGAGATTCGATGCCATCGAATTCACGTTGTCGGTGAGATCCTTCCACGTGCCGGCCACGCCTTTCACCACGGCCTGGCCGCCAAGTTTGCCTTCGGAGCCGACTTCTCGCGCCACGCGGCTGACCTCCGAGGCGAACGCGTTGAGCTGATCGACCATCGTATTGAGGGTGTTCTTCAGTTCCAGAATCTCGCCCTTCACATCGACCGTGATCTTTTTCGACAAGTCCCCTTTTGCCACGGCGGTCGCCACATCGGCAATGTTGCGAACCTGGCCGGTGAGATTCGAAGCCATCGAGTTCACATTGTCGGTGAGATCCTTCCACGTGCCGGCGACACCAGGCACCTGCGCCTGCCCGCCGAGCTTGCCCTCGGTGCCCACCTCGCGGGCCACCCGGCTTACTTCGCCGGCGAAACCGTTGAGCTGATCGACCATCGTATTGATGGTATTTTTCAACTCCAGAATTTCTCCGCGCACGTCGACGGTGATCTTGCGCGACAGATCGCCGCGCGCGACCGCCGTGGTCACCGTGGCAATATTCCGGACCTGCGCGGTTAGATTGGTGGCCATGGCGTTGACCGAGTCGGTGAGATCTTTCCATGTACCAGCGACACCCGGCACTACCGCCTGCCCGCCGAGACGCCCTTCCGTGCCTACCTCGCGGGCCACGCGTGTGACTTCCGACGCGAAGCCGTTGAGCTGATCGACCATCGTATTGATCGTATTCTTCAGCTCCAGAATCTCGCCGCGTACATCGACGGTAATCTTTTTGGACAAATCCCCGTTCGCCACCGCTGTCGTCACATCCGCGATATTGCGGACCTGGCCGGTGAGGTTGGACGCCATGAAGTTCACATTATCGGTAAGATCCTTCCATGTACCCCCGACTCCCAGCACCACAGCCTGGCCACCGAGCCTGCCCTCGGAACCGACTTCGCGCGCCACACGGCTGACCTCCGAGGCGAATGCGTTGAGCTGATCGACCATCGTATTGATCGTATTCTTCAGCTCCAGAATCTCGCCCCGCACTTCGACAGTAATCTTCTTGGACAGACTACCGTTCGCCACAGCAGTCGTGACTTCCGCGATGTTACGAACCTGGCCGGTGAGATTCGAGGCCATCGAATTCACCGAATCGGTGAGATCCTTCCACGTGCCAGCGACACCGGGCACCTGGGCCTGCCCACCAAGCTTGCCTTCGGTGCCTACCTCGCGGGCGACGCGCGTCACCTCAGAGGAAAAGCCGTTGAGCTGATCGACCATCGTGTTGATGGTTTCCTTCAACTCCAAAATCTCGCCTTTCACATCGACGGTGATCTTGCGAGACAGATCGCCGCGCGCGACTGCCGTGGTCACCGTGGCAATATTCCGGACCTGCGCGGTCAGATTGGTGGCCATGGCATTGACCGAATCGGTGAGATCTTTCCATGTACCAGCGACACCCGGCACTACCGCCTGTCCGCCGAGACGCCCGTCCGTACCCACCTCGCGCGCCACACGAGTCACCTCCGAGGCGAACGAGCGGAGCTGCTCGACCATGGAATTCGTGGCCTCCTTGAGCTGTAAAATCTCACCACGTACATCGACGGTGATCTTTTTGGACAAATCCCCGTTCGCCACCGCAATAGTCACATCTGCGATGTTACGCACCTGGGCGGTCAGATTCCCTGCCATCTGATTGACCGATTCGGTGAGATCCTTCCAGACGCCCGACACGCCCTTCACCTGCGCCTGGCCTCCGAGCTTGCCCTCGGTACCGACTTCGCGCGCCACGCGCGTCACTTCTGAAGTAAAGACCGAGAGTTGCTGGATCATCGTATTGACCAGCTTCGCCGACCGCAAAAACTCTCCTTTGAGTGAACGTCCGTCCACTTCCAAGTCCATCGACTGATCGAGGTCGCCCTTGGCGACTGCACCGATGGTCCGCGCGATTTCTGTCGTCGGTCGTACGAGATCGTCGATCAGTATGTTGATGGATTCGTTCTCCGCCGCCCACGAACCCACCGCCCCGGGAACCGACATGCGCTGCTTCAGCCGCCCCTCCTTGCCCACGATTGAACTCAGCCGCGTGACCTCCTTTAACATGCTCTCTTTTCGATCAATGGTCTGATTGAACGCTTCAGCGATCTCCCCTTCTATCCCTTCCCAGTCCGTAGGCAACCGCGCCGAGAAGTCTCCCTCGCGAAACGCTACCATCGCCGCGAGAATCCGCCTCGTCTTTACCTCCTGAGCATTCTTTGCGTGAACGTGCCTCGCCTCCTGCCTCGCAGGTTTGCCATTGCCATTACCCAGCAGGGCAGTAGGCCGTGATTTCTTGCCCAAAGAGGGAGTTGTAGGGATGGTTGTGAGGTCGTTCATGGTTCGTTCCTTGGTACAGAAGTGGGCAGCAGAGACCTTTCCGGCAACGATGCCTGCATGACAGTACGGAAAGATGATGATGAGGACTCGTCCACCTGTAGGTTATGGGGGAGGAGTATAGTGCAAACACATTCTCACTCCCCCTAGGAAGATCCCTAGTCCGAGAAACCGATTGCAATGCAATACTCAACCAATTGATATATATGGTTAATATGCGAGTCTCGCGCTCGGATTGAACTCCCAGGGATCGAGCGGATGAGGGGATCAGAGGACAGCGAATTTGCACGTCATAAACAAGGGATATTCCCAGCTATTCAGACTGGAAGAGAAGAGTAATCATAAAAAGAAATGGTATGTGGTATGGGTAAAACCCGGTTATTCATGAACGAATATAAGCCTGACGAATTAAACACTGGAGGGAATACCATGCCGCGCATATTTTCGACCTTCTCACTCTTTGTAGTACTTGTCACCGTGATGCTGACCCCCATCGATGCGCAATCCGATTCAGCGGACCCCGAAGAGGTTGTTCATATGAAAGCTGGGCATAAAAAAGTTGAGGGAGTAGTGATTGATATGAAATCCGGACTCTATACAGTCAAGACATCAACGGGCGCCACGCTCACATTGACTGAGAACGCGGCTATTCGTCACGGCCATGGTGTTCCCAAAGTGGGGGATGAAATGACGCTTTGGGTCAATGAAGGCAATATGGTCATGGATGCGCATAGGAAAGGGCAGCCTGACCAACCCCATCAATTCATTTCCGGCACACTCGCATCAATTGATAATGCCAAGTCCCAAGTGACGCTTTTAACGGTGGCAGGGGAGAAAAACTACAAGGTCAAACCGGAAAGTCGCATGTTCAGGGACATTGTTGCCGGCGCTCGGGTAACCATCGAGGTGAATGAGTCGGGGGAGGTCATTGATCTCCATAAAGACAAACAGTAAGGCTCCAAGATTCCGATCTTTTTCTGTGCAAGATCGCCGGACATTCCGAAAACAACAATCGCATCAGGCTTTTCGGTGCTCATAGATTCTTTCGTAACCGCACGACTCGACCCCAGATGCGTTGCTGTTTCATCAAAGGGCGGTCGTCGTACCGCCGGTTGAGCGGATGAAGAATCAATTGCCCGCCGATTTCCCTGAGTTGCCGCAAGAGAGCCTTCTCAGGACAGCCATCCTCACTCTCGATCAACACGTAATCACCAGACTCAGTCGGCAAATCGGGATTGATGAAAATAATCTCGCCTTCGCTGAATAGGGGCTGCATGGAATTATCTTTTACCTGCATAGCAAAGGTACGTGGCCCTGGAACATCTGTTTCAAGTACGGTCTCAGCCTGGATAAGGCGAGGCGGCTCTTCTCGCGAGACCATCTGATCAATCTGGTCCCATCTCAGCAACGGCACCTTCCTCAGTGGACCGATGGGGGATGGCTGAGGGTTCTCGGTCAGGGCGAACAGTCCATTAGTATGTGGCGGCCCCCCGGAGCGTAGGAAGTCGGTGTCCATATGAAAATATAGGGCAAACTGTTCCCAGGTTCGGTGATCCTCAGGGAGCTCGTCGGCCAGAATATTCACGACCGTTCGCACTGAAACCCCGACGGCAAACGCCAACTCTTCTTCAGTCAACCCTTCACCGAGCTCTCGATGAATGAGCGTTTTTAAGTTCATTGCAAAATTTCTCTTCTTGCCTTTGGCGGCTTTTGCGGTTGAGCATCCCAGCCTGCGTCGCCAAACCACCACCGGAGGAATTCCTTGATACATACTCCATCATGACTCACACCCCCAGAGTTCTTACCTGTCGTTCCGCCTCCAGCCAATGTTCCAAGTCATTGCCGTGTCGGAATCCGCTTTCTTCATAAAGCAGAAAGGCTCTCTGGGCGATCCTATGATGTACCGCCGAGTCTTGACTACTCCCCTTTACTGAATCAGCAGCCAGGACATAGGAATTGGCTGGTTCCCCGGGAGGAAAGTGCTGCGATTCAGGCCGTTCCCCTGGCAGGATATCTTCTAGATCATTTTCTTCAGCCGTCTTGCTTTTTGTAAATGTGGTTTTGGATGTTGAAGGTGCCATGACTTCTTCTCTCCTTTTCTGAGCGTTGCAGGTCTCGCTCGAAACTCCCATGCAGTATGATGTTGCCGTTGACCGTTGAAAGCCTTGTTTACTTTCCACGCCTGAGGACGATGTTGCAACTAGGGAGACCCTAATTGGACGAAGCAAAGTCGGTGAATTATGGAGCCAACCGTCCATGCAGGAACTATCTGACCGTATGAACACGGGCGGCAGAACTCAGCCACGACGAATGGCGGGGGGCTACGGAGAGGCCGCACAACCTCACTCGTTATTGAGCAGACGGCGACGGTGATTCGTGTACTTCCGCCGGAAGCGCTTTAATGACCTTCACAGTACGGCCTTCTTCGTCGATCTGGATTGTCACGCGGTCGGCGACCGACAGATGTTCAAACAGGTCCGGCCGATCGATCTTAAACAAAATCGGCATATTCAGATCGGTTTTCAGCATGCCTTTGCCAGCGGATACATCAAGTATCGCCAGTGTGCCGCTAACCGTGTGAGCCGGTATGATGTCAGCGCTCTGCTCCACTGTTTCCGCCCTTGCATCCTCGACATCAAGCAAACCTGCACACAGGAGCAGTGCAGCCACTGTGAATGGAAACCTGAGCAATATTCGCATCACACACCCACCATTAACCGTTCCCTTAAAATGGGCTGCGTTGTAGGCGGAGGAAGGCATATTGTATACAGACCAAGACCTCTAACAAATAGTCGTAGCTCTCCGGTTCGGCTCATCCGGTCGACCTCCAAAAACACTTGATTCCAGGTATAATCAGGAAATGCATGCAACAATTCTTCTAGATCGTAGTCACGCTCGCGCTCGACTGCTTCAAGAATTTGATGCCCGAGGTCCGAATGGGGATCCTGATACAGCAAAGATCTCTTCTCGTGGATAGGCCTCGTGCTGTTCTTCATCGTGCTCTCCTTCCTGATTATTTCCTCATCCCTTCGCCAATACATTTCTGATCGGCCAGTGTGAACATAAGAGGATGGGGTTCTGTTGGCCACTGGGAATACCCCTAGCTTGCATGGTCCCGCTATGCTCACATTTATTCTAAGGCGCGTACCCCTAGCCCACCGAGCCATCATGGGAGGAAGAACACAAAGCGAGTTTGTCTATTTATGACAGCCGTGGACCCTTTAGACGTGTGCGGCTAGGACAGTTCCTAGCTCTACAGGGTGTTTCACAAGCGTATTTTGTTATGAATGTACATTAATCTTTCATCGTTATTGACGAACACAAACATTCATTCATTTGATTAGGGTGTGCCGCCTACGACTTCTTCTCGCTTTTAAAATGAGGGAGGGTAGATGACAGATCGAAGCGTAAAAAAAGTAACATCTCAGTATTCTCCTAAGGGTCAATTAGGGCAGAAATATTTAGCTTCGGGAATCAATGTTTCGATGCGCCTGTGGGAGGCATTGCCAGTCGCGCCTTCTACTGCGGTGACACGACGAGAGTACGAAGTTGTGGGTTATGTCATTAAGGGTCGCGCCAAACTAGAAATTGAAGGCCAAACCATCCTCCTTGACGCGGGAGATTCTTGGGTTGTTCCAAAAGGCTCGAATCATTGTTATGAAATTATCGAAATGTTTACCGCAATTGAGGCAACCGCTCCTCCAGCCCAGGTTCATGGCCGAGACGAGGGCGATTGAGTTATGCATTGATGAAGGTATGGTTTCGCGGACGCTAGTGATGATGGCTGCTATCGTCCATTCGTGTCCTGGGATTGAGCGCCTTCATCTGGATGAGTTCTTCCGGCGTTAGTTGTGGGAGATGACGAATCACGTGGACTAACTTCCAACTCCCCTCGTCCTGCACAGGGTCACCTTCCCCCCAGGCTGGCATCGCAGTAAAGCGAATGCCGTTATGAATGACCCAGAACAGTTCTCCGTCAGACATCGCTTGCGTGTCAACCAGTCTTAAGTCTGGCGCCTTGGGGTACACATTTTTGCCGATCGTCGTCTCGCCACTCCCGTCGTTGGCATGGCAGACGGCACAATGGTCGGCAAAATGCGCCAGCGACTCTTTCATCACATCGGGGGTCAAAGAGACAGGATTCCTCGCGTTTCGTTGCTCGAATGGGATAGCCAGATGACGAAGCTGGCGCGCGATGAGAACCTCTGCTCGATGGGGCTCCATCTTCGCGCTAAAGCCATGCGTGAGGAATTGATACCCTAGAAATACGAAAATTCCGGCAATCCCAAGCCCCACCATGGTGATGAAGATGCCCAGTTTGCTTCGCATAGTTCTGGTCTACTGTATACCGTGATGGAGAGTGCATCGGTCCGGCAATCATCTTTTAGTATCGCAGGACCATTGCGATGTCTTACTAGTCATACCCCTAGGGACGATGGTCCATTACAACACTAGGGGGCTTCCTAGTTTCGACAATTATCCGGGCAGGATAGACATTGCACTATGGACTGTGATTAGACCTAGTTTGGGCGCATGGAAAGATCCCGTGACAAATTCCAACCGCCGGATACACCATTCCATACCGGCTATAACAAAAACCCAATGGTATCTGCGGATCATGTTTGCGCTGGCCCTTGCGTTGGGCACCGTTCGGGTAACTCTGATGCTATGGTCAGAGCCATGACTTATCGATAATGGCACTCCTGGCAGCTCTGCACTGCTATTCGACTGGAGAAACTTACTATGTCTGGACCTGATTCATCACATTCCGTCCTTAACCTTCGCAACCCATCGGATTGCTTAAACCTCGCGACTACCCAGTTTCCTCATGTGATTCGGGTGCTCGTGCGTCCCCAGGACGATATCACGAAGAAGCTGATAGAAAATGTGGGCACGCTCAGCAGTGATGGCAAGTCATTCTCGGTCGTGGTAACAAGAGAGGATGGTGCATAAATTCTCTCTCTGGAACGCGCTTAATAAATGTCAGGAAAGGTATCCGTTAGAGGAATTCCTGGTCGCGTGACAGTATGAACATGGCTGAGCTGCTGGTTCGATGCCTTGAGAATGAAGAAGTTCGGTTTCTGTTCACCCTCCCCGGCGAAGAAACCCTCGGACTCATGGATGCGCTCGCCGATTCCACGATCCGATTGATCACCACAAGACATGAACAAGGAGCCGCGTTCATGGCGGATGTCTATGGACGAATGAGCGGAAAGGCTGGAGTCTGTGTCTCCACGCTCGGACCTGGCGCCACGAATCTCGCAACCGGTATAGGGGATGCCTTCCTGGATCGCGCGCCTTTGGTAGCGATTACCGGGCAAGCGTCTTTGAATCGACGTCATAAGGAATCTCATCAGTACATCGACGTGATGTCAATGCTCAAACCCGTGACAAAATGGAATACCTCGATCCCGAAACCCGAGGTCATTCCCGAAGCGGTTCGGAAAGCGTTTAAGATCGCCCAAACGGAGAAACCGGGGCCTACCCATCTCGAATTGCCGGAAGATATAGCCGACGAGTCCCTTAAGGATATAGGCACCCTCGCTCCCCTCTCCGTGCAAGCGCCGGTCATGCCCGAGCCGACTCCGAATCAAGTCTCCCGGGCCACCCAAATTATCGCCAGGGCCAAGCGTCCGGTTATCCTTGCCGGAAACGGCGTTATACGTGGAGGAGCAGCCGATGCGACCCGCCAATTCGCGCAACGACTTCAGATACCTGTCTTGCATACGTTCATGGCGAAAGGCGTCCTGCCAGACAGTAATCCGCTATCGCTCTTTACGCTTGGCCTTCGGGTTCGAGACTATGCCGCGATCGTGATGGAACAGGCCGACGTCGTCATCGCGCTCGGCTATGACTTCGTGGAATATGCCCCATGTTTCTGGAATCCTCGTCGCGATAAACAGATCGTACACATGGATATATCTCCGGCGGAAGTGGATGAACATTACATCGTCAACGTAGGAGTATTGGGAGACTTGCGTCTCTCGTTGGACCTACTTGGGGCCAAGCTCGTCCCGTTCCCCTCCTCCTGGGGCCGTGACGCTCGCAAGATAGTCTTCGACGGCTTCGATGCAGAATCTCCCGGGACATCGTCCTGGCCTATCCGTCCACAATATTTCATGCGTGAACTGCGGGCGGGGCTTGAACCGGACGATGTCGTCATCTGCGATGTCGGCGCTCATAAGCTTTGGATGGCCCGGATGTTTCCGTGCGACACACCCAACTCCTGCATCATCTCAAACGGATTTGCCGCCATGGGGATCGCAGTGCCCGGGGCCATCGCCGCCAAATTACTCTTTCCGCAGCGTCGTGTCATAGCCGTGACGGGCGACGGAGGCTTTCTCATGAACTCGCAAGAACTGGAAACAGCTGTGCGTCTCCAACTACCAATCGTCATTCTCGTGTGGCGGGATGATGGATACGGTGTCATCCGCTGGAAGCAGCAACAGCGGTTTGGACGAACGTCGGGTGTCGAGTTCGGCAATCCCGACCTCGTGCAATACGCGCAGAGTTTTGGTGCAGCCGGCTATCGCGTCACGGAGCCGTCCGAACTGCAATCGATTCTCCGGGAGGCATTGCAGCTGAACGTGCCGGCCGTGATTGACTGTCCGATTGACTACCGGGAAAACCTCCGACTGACTGAACGCCTGAACCAACTTGTGTCGTGACAGAACCCCTGGGGTAAAAGCTCACACTCACCCACCCTTCATGCCATTGGTCGGGCTTTTTCTGATTTCATCATTCATGTCTGGGGCACCTTGCCGATTAAACTAGGGACATTGCCAGCACGGTGCTGAAGCCGGCAAGGGTAGTGTTACGCATGTCAACTGGTGCCAGGCTATTTCAGAACAGATAGGAGGTTCAGATGAACACTATGCTTGCCGAACCAGCGGGAGTCACCACCAGTTCATACACTCAGCATAACTGCGCGAGATGCAGCGGGCACATGACCCGTGAAATGTGCATTGACCTTCAGAGCGACAGCGGGGGCATAAACTTTTGGGCTTTCCGCTGCGTCCAATGCGGCGACATCATCGACGAGGTCATTCTACGGAACCGCTCTCGCTCCATATTTCGACCACAAACCCTGCTCGCCGTCGAGGCCGCAGCGTGATCGATACAATTTTGAAAGGAACGGCCGTCATGTCCAACGATCTGTCGACATCCCGAGGATTCTCCATCGTGACCTCGAGCCCACAGGCTGGAAGAATGTCAGTCGCGGAGAGGCAGTCTCGGCCTTTCAATCCTAAAACATTTCTCGAACAACCAGGCGAAGGTAAGACGACTTTGCAATGTCAGAAACAGCAGATTCTCTTTGCGCAAGGGGATACGGCCAATGCCGTGTTCTATATCGTGCAGGGCCTCGTGAAACTGACGGTCGTCTCTCCGCAAGGCAAAGAAGCCGTGGTCGCAATACTAGAGAGCGGGGATTTTATCGGCGAAGCCTGCCTGGCTGAGCAGGGGGTATACATGGCGACAGCTACTTCCCTGAACCCCTCTACAATTGTGCGCATCAGCAAATCCACCATGAAACGCATGCTTTTGAACGAGCCAGCGCTTTCCGAGCTGCTGATGTCGCATCTTGTGACCCGCAACACCCGCATCCAAGAGGACTTAGTTGATCACCTCCTTAATACCGCCGAGAAGCGATTGGCCCGCATGTTGTTGTTGCTGGCGCATGCCGAGGAAGAAAACACACCAAGACTGGTTATTCCAAAAATCAGCCAGGAAACGCTGGCCGAAATGGTCGGCACCACCCGGTCACGAGTGAGTTTCTTTCTCAATAGGTTTAAGAAGCTCGGCTTTATTCAATATATGAATAACAATGCCGGCTATCAGGTGCACCGGTCTCTTATGAATATCATTCGACCCGTCTAATGCAGCTATAGTCTCCAGGAGGGCAGGATTGTAGTCGCACTCATACCTCGTCAATGACTTATTCCTGCCCATTCCGTAGGGAGGGCAACAAGGAATCACCATGAGTGGGACTTATCCCGTGACGAGCCAAGAGCGACGACAGCAGATCTCGATTGCATTCATCTGCGGTCTTTGCCTCGGTGGGTTGATGACAGCCATTGGGTTGCTTGCGCTCGGCTGAAACTTCTGAGACTGTCGCTGGCTCCGAATGCCAGTGTTGTCTGAAACTATACTCCACACAATTCGATTTCTGCCATCCGGCCCGGGATCTATCGCTGCACGGAATCCCGATGGGAGCGATCTCCATCACGAGGGTTGCGTAGGATTTCCGCAAGAACGGGAACGGCGTGACCAATCAGGTTGCGAAGAAGGTCTCGTCCGACACGGATCGCGCCGCTCCGTACTTCAGCGAGTTCCTCCTGGAAGGTTTGTTCTAACTCGGCCCATAATGTGGGGCGAGCGGCAGAGCTTTGATCGCTCTTCCGATTATCCATCGCGCCATGGGGGTAAAAGGGATAGACCCCGGACTCGACATGTTCGGAGGATGGCCCGCCCTTCGTGGGCATAACTGCCGCGCCCTCCGTGCCGGGCGGGTAATAGGGAATGACCCCGGCTGGAATCCGCCGATCGTCACGAAAGCAGACGGTACCGACTGCATAGCCGAGTATCAACGCTCCCCCCACGAACAGCCACGGGTGGCGCGCGGCATGGATGCTTGGATTGAAAGCGTCTTTGGTCCCCTGCATTGTTTCACGTATAGCCGAGGTCGTTGAATCTTCAAGATGGCTCATCATGGTCCTCGCATGTTGCATGGTTGTTCCGACATGCTGCTCGATCTCGCTGAGCCTTTCTGCGATTGCCATTCTGGTCTCAGTGATCGCTTTCATGTCTTGGGCAATTTGCTCGGCGCCTCGATCCACGATCTTGCCTCCCAGCGCGATTAAGTGAAGGTGTCTGCGGGTCAGCGTCTCCAAAATCGAGAGAGAAGGAATCCCACCGATGATCCGATCAGCAAAGCCTGAAACGGATAGCGACGGATCAGAGTTTCCACGTCCGCAACCATTCCCTCCATTCCGCGATCCGTGAGGTAGTCTGCCGATGTTTCGATGCCGTCAACAACGGTTCCCAATGCGGCAGTGGCGTTCTCCTTGGTTCTCCTGAGGGTCTGCTGCATCGTCTGTGCCGCCGATCCTATGGTTTGATCAACTGAGCCGATCAATTCTTCGGCGCGTTCTGCTATCCCCGCACTCGCCTGTCCTTTCATGTCATGCTTGCTTATGGGAGTCATCTGGGCCTCCTGTTCAACCCTGTTTGTGGACCTGCTATCAGTAGAATCATCGCATGCAGAAGGCTGGCCAACCACTCGGAATTCCCCCAGTACTCACAACGTCTTGTCGGCCAACTCATGAGCGGCACGCAGATCCTCGCGGGAGTCCGTGCTGACCGCAATGATCGTGTCGTTCCCTTCTTGTTGATATTCTTCTTGGTAGATCACCAACATTTCGAGGGTGATGGCCAAGAGAATGGGACCGAGAAATAGCCCGAGGAGACCGAAATAGGCAAGGGCTCCGAACGAGGCAAGATACAGAGGGAGCACCGGAAGGCGAGCTCGCCCTCCGACAAGGATGGGCTGCAGCAAGTTATCCATCAATCCGACCAGACCGGCACCGACTGCAATGAGGATGATACCTTTGGTCACTGCGCCGCTAAGCAACAGATACAGTGCGATCGGCACCCAGACGATCGCCGTACCGCCAACGGGAAGCATGGACAGCAAACCAGACAATGCGCCCCAAAATAGCGCAAAGGGCAGGCCCAAGAGATAGTAGGTCACGCCAGCTGTCGCACCCTGGGCAAGAGCGGTCAATAGGGTGCCGTTCACCACCGCCTTGATCGTCAAATGGAGTCGCTCGGAGATCTTGACTTTGTGTCCCTCTTCAAGGGGAATCGCCCTGAAGACCGTGCCATACGCATATGGCCCATCGCGGAATACGAAAAACAACGTGAAGAGCATGACCAGAAAATCTGTCGCGAGAACCAGGGCATTTTTGGCAAAATCCACCCCTTGTGAGAGGAGAAAGTTACTAATCGCTTTCCCCCCTTCCAGGAGCGAGCTCTCGACTCGTCCGCTACCGGCCACGATAAGACGTCCCACCAGTTCCTGGCTCAGGACTCCGATTCCGGGAATATTTGCGAACAATGCGCCAAGATCGTTAAGATGCCCTCCCGTCAGCCATTCTGCTATCTGATCATAGGCTTCGACACCTTGCTGCCCGATGAGAACAATGACGTATACAGCAGGAAGCACTGCGACCATGAGCACCCCTGCAGTCATGAGTGCTGCTGCAATATTTTCCCGGTATCGCACGCGCACCAACAATCGAACATACAGAGGGTACGTGGCGATCGCGAGGATCAGTGCCCAGAGAATCGAAGAAAAGAACGGGCGGAGTACCAGCCCCAGCTCCCAGAGGAACAGAAGAAATATCAGGAGAAACATGACAGTAAACAGCTGCCGTCTAGACATAAGCCCAAAACTGGCGAGATAATCGATGCGGAGTATTCGCGTACCTCACAACACTGCAGGGTCGGCCTCGGCTCATGTGTACCGCGAGCGTACCCATTCGGCGATCCCCTTGACATCGCCTAGAACGGTTTTCATGGTTCGTTGAGGGGCCATGCGAACAGATTTTGCGACTCCGCGGCTTGCTGCCACGAGCCCCCACGCCCCACCCAGGAAAATGATACAGACGATTGCGGCACAGGCCCAAGCAGGCAACCCTGTGTACTCGAAGAGGATCAGTACAGAGGCCGCAGCAACGACACACAATCCGACGCCCGCCAGGGCCACAGCGATGCCGCACAATAAGGCCGCCTTGACAATCTTGCCAGCTTCATACTGAACCTCGTGGCGGGCCAGCAGCAATTCCTGTCGGATGAGAATGCGCACATCGCCCAAGAGACCGGCCACTGCAGTTTCAACCCAGGATCGACCTGTGTCCTGTGTCATGTTTACTCCGCCTTGTTCGAGAGAAGATAAATTGCAATCCCATACCAATGAGCACCGCTTGCAGCGGATGCTTGCGAATCAACTCGTTTGCATAGCTCACCCCTTCGCTCAGCTTCCCGCTTCGCATATGCCGTAGAACTTGGGCCAGGGCTGAACGACCTCCGCGTACGTCTGGCGGTGAAGATGCGGGTCGTCGATCCAATGCCGTTTTCCGATCCGGCATGGAAGCAGCCAGATTTGGCGTGCGCTTCGTTTGACGAACCGCTGGGGATGCCGGTCGCCTTTCGGATGGTTTTCGCATTGGATGTCCTTGATTGCTCATGTGATCCTCTTCACTCGTTTGTGGTAAAGGCCCCGACCGGGAAGTCACGGATTACTCAAGGATGAAGATTGGATTTGCAGATTGTTGTTCACCATCTTCTTCCCGGCTACTTGTCGCGCGAGTTCTTCCGCACGCATTTTGTCTGCTTCCGATCGGACCACGCCATTCAATGTGACCACCCCTCGGTCGGTATCGACATTGATACGAGAGAAATTCGACAAGTTGTCGGCCGTCAGTTTTCCTTGAACCGAGGCGGTCGCGGTCGCGTCATCTAGAGTCTGGCCTGCTGTTTTTCCATTTATGGATTCGCAGGCCGTCAGGAACATAAGACTGACTGCAAGGATGCCCGGCATAGCCATGCGGTTCATGGAATAACCTCCTCCCTTGATCTCAAACGGACTGTCAACATGCCCGCTGCTTGGCACTCAGCGCGGTTGCGAGGTCAATTCATCCTTGATGTCCTGCGCCACTTTTGTTCCGGCCTCGGCATAGGTCTTCGCCTGTCGGCCCACTTCATGTACCTTGTCGGCGAATTCATGACCGCGCTCAACGGCACTGTCCAATGCTTCGGCACCGCGATCGACATTGTCGGCGAGTTCCTCTTTGGCTCGGACGGCATAGTCGCGAAGGAGCCGGCGTATCTCCGCGCCTGATTGCGGAGCAAACAGCAGCGCAACCCCTGCACCAACCAGCGCTCCCAGAAGAAAACCCGATGAATGTTGTATTTCAGACCTGTATAATTGTTCCATGTGTCCCCCTCCTTTACGTGTTGTTGTTATCTCCGATCTGTCGCGAACCCTTACCGAGCATTATCGCTTGCTGCTGGGATTTTCACCTTCCAGACCCGGAGCCTGACCAGGAGGCAATGCTTGCGATCCGCTTGCCCCTCCTCGGGAGGTCTCTGATTCCCCCATCGGCCCTGCCGTAGCAGGGGAACTCGTGGCACTGCCTTGGCTATGGCCTTCCTTCGGCTGGGATCTCACACGCTCAATCTCGCTCATGCGGCTTTGAATATCCGGTGACATATCTTTCGCCTGCACTTCATTCATCACGGCCTTGAGATCTTCTTTTTTCATGTTCAGCTGAAGCTGGTTATTTTTTTCCTGGAACTGACTCCAGCGGAGAGGGACCGATGTTTTGGAATCACTCGGCATCAACATCACGTACTCTATTTCGCCGGTCTTCTGATCCTTGAACACACGCTTGATCTGCCCAACCGTGTCACCTTGTAGTCCACGCACGGATTGCTGCAACCATTTGCTGTCGGTGACTTCCTGTAGCTTTCCTTGTTGAACAGGTGAGCCGGCATACTCATCGGGAATTCCTGACTGGCCCCCCGTCAGATCGGTACGTTTATCGCTCCCCTGTTTGCTCGAATCCGCATGAACGGTCCCCACAAGCCCCGACAAGATGACCACTGAGATCCCCGCTGCTATTATGGTATGCCGTTTCATATTTCGTTCCTTTCCTCAGTAAAGTGAGAGAGCTTGAGGTTGGTAAGGGACTGGAGGAGGGTCTTGCTTCCTTGCTCATTAGCATCGACAATAGGCTTTCAGCCGTCCGCCGTTCGGGAGCGAACAGAAGCGGATAATTACGTTGCGTACTCGACGCGAACTCCTTTTCCTCCCCGGCGGGTATGTCTAACAGCACGCCTAAGGACGTCAGGTATTCTCCATTTCCGCGTGCGATGTTTTGCTCTAAATTCTCGTACGCGACAGCGGCAAACAGACGCGCCTGTTTATCTTTCTGTATGACACCATCGACACTGATCCATTCCGACGGACTAGTGCTCGAGGTAAACTTGGCAAACGTGTCTGCTGTCGCCTTTGTCGTATTACAGGCCGACAGCACAAATCCTGCGCTTATCAGAACGAATGCTCCCAGAAGGCCCTTCAGTGCCAAGGTATCCATGGCGCAACGCTCCTCGTATGTGGAACCCCATCCAATTGCGAGTTGCCCTATTCTTCCTGAACGTCTATTCTCATGGCGAGGCATATGCCTTAGGCCTTAAACGATGTGTACCGCAATTGTGGAGGGCAGGCGACTGGTTTCTCCCCTAGTTCAACGCTAAACAAGCTCAGGTGCTCTCGGGCCTGTTCTTTCGGCAGCTGGGTATATCCCTAGGTGGAACGGGCTGCTGATGTGGTACTATCGGATGGTCGGGTTCAGGTCCAAGCCGCTGATGCGATGGCTTTGTTGCAGGGGTAGGAATTAGTCTGAGGAGCGGACTATGTATCAACCTCGAGTGTTCATTGCCGATGACCACCCCTTGGTGTTGGAAGGGTTTCGGCAGTTACTGGCTAACGACACGATCATTGTCGGGACGGCCCATACCGGGGGAGAGCTGCTGGAAAAGGCCCCCAAAGCGGCTCCCGACATTGTACTACTGGATGTATCCTTGCCGGACAAAAATGGGTTTGATCTCATCCAATCGCTCAAAGCGAAACTGCCCCATGTGAAGATCATTGTCGTGACGATGTTAAGCGAACCCTTCTACG
>Ga0207670_10000074_pt1 | contig 70517 bp, 61 predicted proteins | sample KBSS23HmetaG_FD_184339 | JGI IMG/M metagenome (GOLD analysis project Ga0207670, IMG submission 184339) | Switchgrass rhizosphere microbial communities from Kellogg Biological Station, Michigan, USA - KBS S2-3H metaG (SPAdes) (version 2) | ecosystem: Host-associated > Plants > Roots >...
CACGGTGTCCTCGGGGGATGCGCGCGTCGGCGGCCACAAGGCGTTCATCAACTCCGAGTTCGCGATCAGCCAGCTGCTCATCTTCATGAGCTGCCTGATCTACGTGTTCTTCGCCTCGGTCGCGGCCGGCATGTCGATGATCCGCGACGACGAGGCGAAGGTGGGCGAGCTGCTGCACTCGACGTCGTTGAAGCCGGGCGAGTACGTGTGGGGCAAGTTCCTCGCCGTGTTCGCGATGTTCGTGGCGACGCTGGCGGTCCACCTCGGGCTGATGATGCTGTTCAACCACGTGCTGCCGCACGGCGAGAATGCCGACTACGTGGGGCCGTTCCGGCTCGCCAGCTACCTGCGGCCGGCGCTCGTGTTCGCGCTGCCGTCGCTGATGCTCTTCTGCGGCGCGTGCTTCGCGATCGGCGGCCTCACCCGCCGGCCCGTGCTCGTGTTCTTCATGCCCATCGCCGTGCTCATGGTGGGTGTGTTCTTCCTCTGGGAGTGGTCACCCGTGTGGCTGTCGTGGGGCTGGAACCGCGTGCTCCAGTTCTGCGACCTCACCGGCCTGCGCTGGCTGAAGGAAGTCTGGCTCGACGTCGACAAGGGCGTGGACTGGTACAACGTCCACCCCGTCGGCCTGGACGGCCTGGTGATCGTGCAGCGCCTGCTGTGCGTGGCGCTGGGCCTCGCCATGGTGTCGCTGCTGGAATCCCGGTTCGCGGCCACGCTCAGGGGTGCGAGCGCCCTCCAGACTCGAGGTCGCCGGGCGGCGGCGCTCGATCCGGGCCACGGGCGAGAGCGAAGCGACGGGACCCGTGGCCCGGAGCGAGTGCCGCCGGCCGGCATCCGAGCCGAGGGGGGCGAACCCGCCCTTGCAAGCCTGGCGGCGCTAGCCATGAAGTCCGGCGTCCCCGGGTTCCTGAACGGCGTGCGCGAGGTCGCGGGTGCCGAGCTGCACGGGTTCCTGCGCCATCCTGGGCTCTACCTGTTCGTGCCGCTCATCCTGCTCCAGACGCTCGCGAACGAGTACCAGGTGGGCGCATTCGACACCCGGCTCCTCTACACCTCCGGTCTCTACGCCGTGGGGATGATGAACACGCTCACGCTGCTCGTGTGCATGATCATCCTCTTCTACACGACCGAGTCGCTGCAGCGCGAGCGCAGCACCGGCTTCGCCGCGATCGCCTACGCGTCGCCGCTGCGCACCACGGCGCTGCTCGCGGGCAAGGCGCTCGCCAACACCGTGCTCGGCGTCTCGATCGTGCTCGCCTGCGTCATCGGCTCGCTGGCGATGCTCGCCGTGCAGGGCCACGTGCCGCTCGACCTGGCGCCGTTCGCGCTCGTCTGGGGCCTGCTGCTGGTGCCCACGTTCCTCCTGTTCACCGCGTTCGTGAGCGCGGTGCAGGCGGTGACGAGCAACCGCTACCTCACGTACACGGTCGGTCTCGGCACGATGATCCTGTCCGGCTGGGCGCAGGCGCGCGGGCACATGAACTGGGTGTGGAACTGGGACCTGTGGAGCGTCCTGCGCTGGACCGACATCGCGCCGCTCCAGTACGACGCCCTGCCGCTGCTCCTGAACCGGGTGATGTGGCTCGGGGTGGCGGTGCTCCTCACCGTGCTCGCGGTGCGCCTGTTCGAGCGCCGCGAGCGTGACGCCACCCGGCTCGTGCACGCGCTGCGGCCGGCGAGCCTGTTGCATGCGCTGGGCTCGCTAGCGCCGTTCCTGCTCGTGCCCGTGGTCGCCGGCGCGTGGCTGGGCGTGAGCGTGCAGTCGGGCTACCAGGGCAGCGTCGCGAAGAAGCAGCAGAAGGACTACTGGACGAAGAACGTCGAGACGTGGCGGGACGCGCCCACGCCCGAGCTGGCCGGCGTGGACATGAGCCTCGATCTCGACACCGCGAAGCAGGGCCTCACCGTGCAGGGGTTCTACGACGTGGTGAACCACACCGAGAAGCCGATGGAACGCTTTGCCGTGACCGTGAACCCGGCGTGGAAGGACCTGCGCTGGACGCTCGATGGCGAATCGCTCAAGACCGAGAACCGCGCCGCGCTCCACGTCGTCAAGCTGGAGCACCCGCTCGCGCCGGACGGGAAGGTGCGGCTGGGCTTCGCCTACAAGGGCCACCAGCCGCAGGGCGTGTCGAAGAACGGCGGCGCGCAGATGGAGTTCATCCTGCCCTCGAGCATCGTGCTCACCGCGCTCCGCGACCCGACGATGGCGCCGCAGCTCGGCTACAACCCGGAGGTGGGGATCGAACAGGACAAGAACCACGCCGACCCGCGCGAGTGGCCCGAGCACTGGTACGAGGGGACGAACCCCGCCGGGATCGCCATGGCCGGGTCGTGGTTCGACTGCCACCTGAAGGTCACCGTGCCGGCGTCGATGCAGGTGAACGCCACCGGCGAGAAGGTCGCCGACGTGGTCGCGAACGGGCGGCGCACGACCGAGTGGCGGACCGATCAGCCGGTGCGCATCTTCAACGTCATCGCCGGCAACTGGAAGGTGAAGGCGCGCGAGGGCGCCGCGGTCTACTACGACGCGCGGCATCCGTACAATGTCGACGAGATGCTGGACGCCCTCGTTGCAGCGCGGCGCTGGTACGGCGAGTGGTTCGCGCCGCTGCCGTGGAAGACGCTGCGCGTGTCCGAGTTCGCCGGGCTGCCGACGTACGCCCAGGCGCCGCCGGGGAACATCTCGTTCTCGGAGAACATCGGCTTCCTCGCGAGGTCCAAGCCGGAGACGAACGTGGCGTTCTGGATCACCGCGCACGAGGCCGCGCACCAGTGGTGGCCGAACCTGGCCATGGTGGGCGACGGCCCGGGCACCGAGGTGCTCTCGGAGGGCATGGCGCACTTCTCCACCATCCTGCTCTGCGAGCAGGCGCGCGGGCTCGAGCAACGCATCGCGTTCTGCCGCGGCATCGAGGACCGCTACGCGCAGCGCCGGGTGAAGGACTCGGAGCGCCCGCTCGTGAAGCTCGACGGCCAGCTGCCCGCCGACAACCGCATCGTCTATGACAAAGGCGGCTTCGCGCTGTGGATGCTCCATCGCCTGCTCGGCCGCGAGGCTGGGCTGGCGGCGCTGCGCGAGTACCTCGCCACGTTCCGCGACTCGCGCGATCACGCGGCACTCGAGGACTACCTGGGCGTCATGCGCAAGCACGCTCCCGACCCGGCGGCGTTCGACGCGTTCGCCGACCAGTGGTTCCACCAGGTCGTGGTGCCCGAGTACAAGATCGACGAGACCACGGTCAGCAAGGCGGGCGCGGGCTGGAGCGTGACCGCCACCGTGCACAACGTGGGCACGAGCACGATGCCGGTCGAGATCGCGGCGGCGCGCGGCGAGCGCTTCCCGCACGAGAAGAAGAACGCGGAGCGCTACGCCGACGCGCGGGCCACGATCACGCTGGGGCCGAAAGAGTCGAAGACCGTGACGATCGCCTGCGCGTTCGAGCCCGAGCGCGTGCTCGTGGACCCGGACGTCACCGTGCTCATGCTCGAGCGCCAGAAAGCCGAGGTGAAGCTCAAGACGGGCTCGGAGAAGGTGGCGATGCGGTAGGCGGCCTGCCCGCCGACCGGTCCCAAAAGCCGTCGACACGGCGAATGCGAAGCGCGACAATCGGCGGGCCATCCCCCTACAGGAAGGCCCGCCATGTCGCGGCCTCCCCGCCCTGCCCCGTACCTCGCATGGGTCGCGGTCGCGAGCACGCTCCTGCTCGCCGGCCCTGCGTGGGCCAACTACCCGTGGCCGACGGACGGCGCGCCTGTGTGCACCGCCCCGGGCGACCAACATCGGCTGTTCTATTCCGACGCCGGCTGCAACGTGCTCGCCTTCAATTGGTTGAGTTCCGCCGCCACCGGGGACACCGTCCGATCCCGTTGGGTCGGACCGATCCCGCCCACGAGCGAGTGTGGAGGCTTCGACATGTCCGAGGATGCCGGCGGCAAGGCGGAGTTGAGTGCGGTCGAGGTACGAACTCCGGTCATCGCACTCGACGTCCCCTGGTGCACGGGGCCGGGTCCTTCGGCTCAACTGTGGCTGCGTGGCACGGGCGCTTCGAGCCAGCTCGTCCTCCAGAACGGCGTGTGGTTCAGTCCGAGCTATGCGGAGCAGGTGATCGCCGACGACGGTGACTTCGTTCGCCACCACCCACGGATGGCCCCGAGCGGGAACACGTACGTGGACACCGCGCTGGTCGTGGTCTGGAGCGACGAGCGCACCGGCGCCCCACAGATCCGCGCGCAGCGCGTGACCTGGATGGGCGTGCGGGAGTGGGGGCCAACAGGGATCCTCGTCGCACCCACGGGCGCGCCGCAGAGCGAGCCCGAGATCGCGCGGCTCCAGGACGGCAGCTCGCTCGTGGTGTGGCTGGACGCTCGATCGGGTGGAAGCGACGTGTACGCGCTGCGGCTGCTTGCCGATGGCACCGTGGCGACGGGCTGGCCCGCGGGCGGTCTGGCGCTGGAAGACCGCCCCGAGCTCTCCGGCTCCCCGCTGATCGTCGGCGCCACTTCGCACACCGGCCCCTCGTTGGTCGTCTGGGAGGAGTCCGGCCCTCATTTCGGCGGCGGCCGCTCGATCGTGGCGCGTCGGCTGCTGGCAGACGGCACGCCGGATCCCGTGTGGAGTGCCCTGGGCGTTTCGTTGAGCAGCTCGGCCACCGTGGACCACCTGCAGGACGCGCGGAACGCTGGCTCGTTCTCCTCGCCGGCGCTGGTCGCGGTGTGGACGGACACGCGTGCGGCCGCGGGCTCGAACCCCTCTGATCTCTACGCCCAGTGGCTCACGCCCGCGGGCGTGCCAGCGAGCGGCTGGCCGGGCTCGGGGCTCGCCATCTGCACCGCCAGCGGATCACAAGTGGCCGCGCGCGTGAGCGTCACGGACTCCTACGCCGCGTTCGCCTGGGAGGACCACCGCGGCGCGGATGCCGACGTGTACGCGACGCTGCGCCTCGCGAACGGCACGCTGCCGCCGGGCTTCTGGGTGCCGGACGGCCTGCCCGCCACGTCGGCGCCGGGCGACCAGACCGCACCCGTCGTCGGCACCGGCAACGGTGGCGGTTGCCTCGTCGCCTGGGAGGACGGGCGCGACCTCGCGACCACCGGTCTCGACATCTACGCTCAGGCGTTCACGAGCGAAGGCGAGAAACTGGACGTGCCGACCGGGCCGCCGCCGCCCAGGCTGGCGCTCGGCGCACCGCGGCCCAATCCCTCACGCGGGACGTCCATCTTCTCGCTCGGCGTGCCGATCGCGTCGCAGGGCCGGGTGGACGTGTTGGACGTGGCCGGCCGGCGCGTGCGCACGCTCGCGGCGCGCGAGTTCGCGGCGGGCACGCGCGAGGTGGTGTTCGACGGCCGTGACGACGCCGGCCGCGAGCTGCGGCCGGGGGTCTATCGCGTGCTCGCGCGCGTCGGCGGCGAGACCTCGTCGCGGACGATCGTCCTCGTGCAGTGAGCGCGGGCCGCGCGCGGCGGGTCCGGGTCGGCGGGACCGGCCCGCACTTGCGCTACCGGTAGAGCGCCTTCACCTGCCCCCAGCTGCGGTTCTGGACCGGCACCAGAAGGCAGTCGGCGCCGGTGCCCTGCCACTGCGCCATGTTGGAGCCGGGGGTTGAGCCACCGAAGAGATTCACGTCGTTGCCAATCGCCGTCGTGGTAGCCCTGAAGTGGTTGAGCACGAGGCAGACGGAGCCCGCGCAGCCGCCACACGCGCCCGTGCCCACGGTCTTCGCGTGGTCGACGTGGATGTTGCAGGCGAAGTACTCGGTATCCTCGATCAGGTCCTGCAGCCCCGTCAGCGGTACGGCGAGCGCGATCGTGAGCCGACGGTGCCGCGTTGGGAATTCCAGGGAGATCGTGCCCTGGCTCGAGGCGTAGCTCCCGATCCCACCCGAGGACAGTCCCTGCTGCCAATCGGTGCACACCACGTCGGCCGGGTTCTCGAACAGGTTCATGGAAAGCGATGTCTGTCGACAGGTACCGGGGTTCTTGAACTCCCACCACGTCGGCAGCGGGTCGTCCTGCGAGATCAGGTCGATGACGAACTCGTTCCCGCTCACCTGCGCGAGTGGCGAGGGCAGCACGAACGACACGACGAGCACCTCGCTGCCAGCATTCGTATCGCAGGCGAATGCGCGGTTCTGGGTCCCCACACCCTCGCCATAGCAGCGCGACCAGGTCAGGTTCGCACCCGGCGCGGCATGCGCGGGGCCGAATGCAAGCAGCCCACTCGCCAGTATCGCGGCCAACGCGACCAGGCGTTTCACGATTCGCGGCCCTACTTCGCCCCGACCTTCGCTTCCATGCGCAGGAGGTGGACCGCCAGCGAGTCGGCGTCCTCGGCCGCCTCGCCGAGCGTCTCCATCATCGTCGGGTGCGCGTGGATCGCATGCGCGATCGCCGACACGTCGAGATCGGCGCCGATCGCGAGCGAGGCCTCGTGGATCAGCTCGCTGGCCTTGGCGCCGAAGATGCTCGCGCCGAGGATCTGGTCGGTGGTGGCATCGCCCACGATCTTCACGAACCCGGTGGTCTCGCCGTCGGCGATGTTGCGGCCGTGGGCGCGGAACGGGAACCGGCCCACCTTCACCGTCCGGCCCTCGGCCTTCGCCTCGGCCTCGGTGAGCCCCACGCTCGCGATCTCGGGACTCGTGAACGTGGCCGCGGGCACGGCGCGCCAGTTGGTCTGCGCCGGGTGGCCGGCGATGATCTCGACCGCGGCCTTGCCCTGGGCGCTCGCGAAGTGCGCGAGCTGCTTGATGTCGGTGACGTCGCCGATGGCGTAGATGTTCGGCACGCTCGTCTGCAGCCGGTCGTTCACCGCGATCTTGCCGCGGTCGGCGCGCGAGATGCCCACGGACTCGAGCCCCAGCCCCTCGCTCCACGGCCGCCGGCCGGTGGCGACCAGCACGCAGTCCACGTCGAGCGTCTTGCCGCCCGAGAGCGTGAGCGTGAGCGAGCCGTCCTTGTTGTCGCGGCGGTCCTCCACCTTGGTGGCCAGGTGGATGGCGATCTTCTGCTTCTTCATCTCGCGCTCGAGCGCGGCCGAGATCTCCTCGTCCTCGGCCATCACCAGCCGCGGCAGCATCTCGATCACCGCGACCTGCGTGCCGATCGCGGCGAAGAAGCAGGCGAACTCGCAACCGATGACGCCGCCGCCCAGGATGGCGATGCGCTTGGGCTGCTTCGTGAGGTCCAGGGCTTCCTTGCTGCCGATCACGCGCTCGCCCTCGAGCGACCAGCCTGGCGGGTTCCAAGCCTGGGCCCCGGTGGCGAGAACGACGTGGTCCGTCGTGATCTCGTCCGTGCCGCCGTCGGGCTTCGCGATCGCGATCCGGTTCGCCGTGGTGAGCTTCGCGGTGCCCTTGTGGATGTCGACCTGGCGGCCCGAGAGCAGCTGCTTCACGCCGCCGGTCATCTGCTTCACGATCTTGTTCTTCCGCGCCACCAGCGCCGCCCAGTCGATCTGCGGCTCGCCGACGATGATGCCGAAATCCTTGGCGCGCTTGATCTGCTCGTAGAGGTGCGCGGTCACGATCCACGACTTGGTCGGGATGCAGCCCCAGTTCAGGCACGTGCCGCCGAGCTCTTCTTTTTCGATGACCGCGGTCTTCAGTCCAAGTTGGGCGGCGCGGATCGCGGCGACGTAGCCGCCGGGGCCGGTGCCGATGATGACGGTGTTGTAGTGCGGCATCGCGGGACTCCGTTCGGGACACGAGGGTTCGCACCGGGCAGGCGCTGCCCGGGCGTTTCGGGCACGGAGTTTAGATGACGGCGGGCGGTTCGGGAATCTTCCGCGGCAGCCTACGGGCCCAGCGGCGGCGGCTTGCGGCCCGTCTTCGCCATGGCCTCCTGGATGCGCTGCTGGAGCACCTGCTTCATCGCGTCGGGCGGGTCGGCCTCCATGGCGCGGTGATACTGGCCGAGCGCCGCGTCCCAGTCGCCCTTGCTCTCGGCGATGATGCCGAGGTTGAACATGGCCACGGCCTGGTGCGGATCGATCGCGAGCGCGTGCCGGAACAGCGAATCCGCGGCCGCGAACCGGCCGAGGTTGTAGTAGCAGACACCCATGTCCACGACCGTCGTCGAGCGCTTGGGGTCCAGTCGCTCGGCGCTCTTGTAGTGGACGATCGCCTCGCTCCAGTTGCCGGTGTCGTAGAGCACGTTCGCCAGCTCGATCCGCGCCATCAGGTTGGTCGAGTCCTTCGCCAGCACGGCGCGCGCGGCATCGGCGCGCTGTTGCTGCGGCGGCGCGGCGCCCTCGACCGGCTTGGCGTTCGAATGCCAGAACCCCTGCGCCGCGAAGTAGAGGATCCCCATCACCACCGCGATGCCGGCGAAGAGCCAGAGCTGCGTCTGGATCGGCTGCATGGCGTCGGGCCGCGCCCGGCGGCGCACCGGGCGGGGGCCGGGGTCGAACTTGAACTCCTCTTCGGCGACGGTCGCGGCCGGCGTCGGGGCCTTCTCGGAGAGCGGGAAGTTGCACTGCGCGCAGGCTTCGGCCCCCGCGGCGTTCTCGGCGCCGCAGCTGGGGCAGCGGATGGTTTCGGGCATGGCTCCTCGTCGGGGTGACATCGGGGCGAGGCGTTCACCGTCGATACTAGGTGAGGCAGGGTCCCGGGCGCACGCCGGGCGCGTGGTCGCACCGCTTCCGCCGTCGCGCATGCTGCATTAGCCTGCCTCTCCTGCGGCTCGTCGCCGCGCTCTTCAAGGGAGGAATGCCGTTGCGCGCTCCGTTCGTACGCCTCGTGATCGCCTCGATCGTCCTGCTCGCCGGTGGCCGCGCCCGCGCGGCCGGCCCGGACTCGCTCCAGGTCCGCGTGCTGCACACCACCGACCTCCACGGCGCGCTCGCGGCATGGGACGACTGGGCGGACAAGCCGGCCGCGCGCGGACTCGAGAAGGTGGCGGCACTGGTGACCACCGCCCGCGCCGACAGCATGCCGACGCTGCTGCTGGACGCGGGCGACGCGCTGTTCGGGAGCCCGCTCGTCACCGTCTGGCGCGAGGGCCCGCGGAGCGATCCCGATCCGGTGATCGCGGCCATGAACGCGCTCCACTATGACGCGATGGCGATCGGCAACCACGAGTTCGACGCCGGCCGCGCAGCGCTGGATTCCGCCGTGGCGCGCGCGAGGTTCGCGTTCCTCGCCGCGAACGTCGTCGACGCGCGCACGGGCAATCCCGCCTACGGCACGTCGATCGTGCGCGAGTTCAACGGCGTGCGGATCGGCGTGCTCGGACTCACGACGCCCGCTATCCCCACGCTCATGGATTCCTCGCTCTTCTCCGGGCTCAGGTTCCTCGATCCGATCGAGGTCGCGCGGCGCGAGATCCCGCGGCTCCGCGGCGCCGACCGCTGCGACGTGGTGATCGCACTCGTCCACTCGGGGCTCGAGCGCGACCCCGGCGCGCGCGCCGGCGAGGCGAAGCCGCGCACGGCGGAGGTGCCGAACGAGAACCTGGGCTACCGGCTCGCCTACGAGGTGCAGGGACTCGACGCGGTGATCCTCGGCCACACGCACCAGGTAGTGCAGTCGGTGAAGGTCGGCGGCGCGCTCGTGACGCAGGCGGGCAGCAACGGCCAGGCGCTGGGCGACGTGCGGATCGCGTTCGCGCGCGCATCGGGGCTCGCGCCGTGGAAGCTCACGGCCGTCACCGCGAGCGTGACCGTGGTGAGCGACACGGTGGCGAGCGATCCCGCGATGCACGCGCTCGTCGCGCCGTACGAACAGGCCTCGCGGGCCATGCTCGACATGGTGGTCACCCAGGCCGCCGAGCCGATCTCCGCGCCACTCGGCCGCCTCGGCGACAGCCCGCTCTTGCGCCTCATCCATCGCTGCCAGCTCGAATACTCGAGCGCCGACGTCTCGCTCGCGACGCTGTTCGATCCGGCGCAGACGATCCCGGCCGGCACGGTGCGGCGCCGCGACTTGATGCGGCTCTACCCGTACGACAACAGGCTCGGCGTCGTGGAGCTCACCGGCGCGGATCTCAAGGCAACGCTCGAGCACGCCGCGTCGATGCTCAATACCTATGCGTACGACGGCACGTCGCCTGTCTTGAAGCCCGAGGTACCCGGTTTCCAGTTCGATGGCGCGTTCGGCGTGGAGTACCAGATCGACCTGTCCCGCCCGGAGGGTTCGCGCATCGTGAACCTCCGCTGGATGGGCATGCCGCTGGATCCGAATCAGCGGCTCAAGGTGGTCACGAACTCCTATCGCCTCGCGGGCGGCGGCGACTACGTGACGCTGCGGCGCGCGCGGCGCGTGCGACAGCTTTCCGAGCCCATGCCGCTCCTGCTCGTGCGCTGGGCGGGCGGGCACACGCTCGAGGTGGAGCACGACCCGGCGTGGACGACGCTCCCCGACTACGCGGGCGCCCCCGAGCGACCGCTGATCGACCGCCTCGTGCGCCTCGGGGTGGCGCCCAAGGCCGAGGTGCAGCGGCTGGGCGCGATGAATCCCGCGCGCCGCGGGGACCTCGACGACTGGCTTGGGCGCGCGTTCGCGACCGGCACGAAGCGAACGGCCGGTTCGACCGCCCGGAGCGGGAACGACCCCATCGCAACCGTCGCGGCTGCGCTGGACGCGTGTGAGCGCGCAGCACGCGCGCAGCACTTCGCGGTCACCGCGAAGGGGAAGGACGAGGCGTTCCGGCGTGGCCTCCTGACCGGCGTCTCGGGCCTGAGCGCAACGAGGCTTTCAGACCCGGTCACGCGCGCGCAATGGATGGGCATGCTCTCCAACCTCCGCTTCCCCACGATCCGCGTGCTCGAGACCACCGACTTCCACGGCGCCATCCTCGGCGGTTCGCGCGAGCGGCGCAGCCAGCGCCCCATCGGCGGCACCGCGGCGATCGCGGCGACGATCACGCGCGAGCGCGCCGTGAATCCCGAGGGCACCGTCCTCATCGACGGCGGCGACCTGTTCCAGGGCACGATGGTCTCGAATCTCCAATTCGGCCGGCCGGTCGTGGAACAGATGAACCTGTTGGGCTACACCGCCGGGTCCGTAGGGAACCACGAGTTCGACTGGGGCGTGGACACGCTGGTGCGGCGCGTGCGCGAGATGAAGTTCGCCGACCTGGCCGCGAACATGGTGGAGAGAAAGACCGGCAAACGCCCGGCGTGGGCGCGCTCGGACACCACGGTGACGCGGCGTGGTGTGCGTGTGGGCCTCGTGGGCCTCGCCTACCCCGGCACGCCGCGGGTGACGCTGCCGGCGAACGTCGCCCACCTGCGCTTCGACGACGACTCCACGACCGCGGCGAACGTGAGCGCGAAGCTGCGCAAGGCCGGCGCCACGCTGGTCGTGGGTTTCGGCCACATCCCCGCCGAGACCGACTCGACGCGGCGCGCGCGCGGCGACCTGCCGCGGCTGGCGAAGATCGCGGGCGTGGACGCGTGGTTCGGCGGCCACAGCCACAACGTCGTGGACGACAAGGTCGACGGCAAGCCGGTGATGATCGCGGGCGCACTGGGCCAGTACCTGGCCGTGGCCGACCTGGTCATGGACCCGGTGAAGAAGCAGGTGTTGGAGTCGAGCCAGCGCGTGCTCACCGCGTACGCGGATGGTCCGCCCGACAGCGCGTGGACGGCGCGCATCGCGCACTGGAACACCGACGTGGCGGCGGTGGCGGCGCAGGTGATCGGCAGCGCGGGCGTGGCGCTCCATCGCCGGACGCCGGAGTGCACGATCGGCGACTTCATCTGCGACGCGATGCGCACGGACGTCCAGGTGGACATCGCGTTCCAGAACCCGGGCGGCATGCGTGCCGACCTGAACGAGGGTCCGATCACGCGCGGCGAGGTCTACGCGGTGATGCCGTTCGACAACACGATCGTGACCATGGAGCTGACCGGCGCGCAGGTGAAGCTGGCGCTGGAGCAGTCGCTGCGCGGCAACCGCGTGACGCAGGTGAGCGGCGTGCGCTACGTGCTGGAGCCGACGACGCAGAACCGCTGGGGCGTGAAGTCGGTGGCACTGGCGGACGGGACGCCGATCGACCCTGAGAAGACGTACACGGTGGCCGTGAACAACTTCATGGCCAGCGGGGGTGATTCCTACGACGTGCTCGCCCAGGGGGCGAAGCGCACCGACACGGGACGTTTGATCCGGGACGCGATGGAGAAGTACGTCCGCGACCAATGCGCCGGCGGCAAGTCGCTCGCCATCCCCGGCGACGGCCGGATCACGCGCAGCGACGGGAAGTCGTCGGAGTAGCTCTTACCGCGGCTTCGAACTGCCCGTACTTCGACAGGCTCGTGCGGCTCGGGCGTTCAGGGGGACCTCTCGGCCGAGGGGACGCTCCCTCCGGGCATCCTGCCCTCCGGTCGCTCGGCGTTCGGGCCTCTCCGCCTCCTGGCTCCGAGGCCCTCTCGGCGCCCCTTGGCCTCGACGCCCCCCTGAACACCCTCGCCCCGCAACCCACGATCGGCGACCTGGCGAACGCCACGGGCGACTCCCCGGCGCCTGCACGGGCCGGCGCAGCACCCCGACATCGCACAACGGTGTGACGCCGGGGCGTCACCCGTGGCGGCGGGTCGGCCGCTGATCGGGGGTGGCGGGGCGAGGGGTTCGGCGGGGGGTCGAGACCATGGGGCGCCGCGGAGCCCATTTCGCCAGGATGGCGAAATGGAGCGGAGCGACGAGCGAGCCGGAGGCAGGATGCCGTAGGCGAGCGGCCCCTCGGTCGAGACCCCCCGCCGAAGCCCCGAGCCGCACGGGCCTGGCGAAGTACGGGCAGTTCGAAGCCGCATCGGACCAACGAACAACGGGCAGTTCGAACTAGGAGGAAGAACTACCGCGAGCCGGAGCCTGACGCGGAGTCGTCGCCGTCGGGTGACAGCGTGACGCCGGCCTTCGAGAAGTAGGCTTTCACGCCCGTCGCGAGCTGCTGGGCCATGCGCTGCTGGAACGCCGGGTCCTTCAGCAGCTTGACCTCGTGCGGGTTGTTGATGAACGCCGTCTCCACCAGCGCGCTCGGGAACTCGACGCTCTTCAGCACCGCGAACCCCGCCTGCTTGATCCCCCGCGCGTCCACGCGGCGGTCGGCCGCCATGTGGTCGAGCAGCGTCTCGGCCAGGAGCTGCGAGCGCTCGAGCATCGAGCTGCGCCGCACCTCGTAGAGCACGTTCACCATGTCGTCCTCGGCCTGCGGCGCCACGCCACCCACCAGGTCGGCCGCGTTCTCGATGTCGGCCAGGTCCTTGTCCGCCTGGTCCCCGGCCCCCTTGAGCGAGAGGAAGTAGACCTCCGTGCCGCTGCCGCGGCCGCGCCGCCGGGACGAGTTGCAGTGGATGCTGATGAACAGGTCCGCCTTCACCTTCTCCGCGATCTTGTAGCGGTCGTGGAGCGGGATGAAGAAGTCGCGGTCGCGCGTGAGCATCGCCTTCACGCCGGGGATCGCGTTCAGGGCCTCGGCGAGGCGTTTCGAGATCGCGAGCGTGACGTTCTTCTCGTAGACGCCCGAGCCGCGCGCGCCCACGTCCTCGCCGCCGTGACCGGCGTCGATGACCACGAGCCGCGTGCGGTTCTTCTTCTTGGCCGCGGCGATCGAGGCGAGCCGGCGCTCCTCGGCCGCCTGCGCCCCGGGCCGCGTGACGTCGATGACGATCCGGAAGCGCTGGTCGTCGCCCGCCGGCACCGTGAGCACGCGGAACGTGGCGCCGGGCGCCAACCGCACCCAGAAGCGCGCGCCGTTGGCGTCGAAGATCGACTCGACCCGCGTCACCGCACTGTCGTTGACCGCGAGGGCGGTCGGCACGCCGGGCGCCGCCGCGATACCGGGCACGGGCACGGCGACCACGAGCTGGGGTCCCGCGCCGGAGTCGGGGGCCACGGGCACCACCTCGCTGCTGAACTCGAGCACGATGCGCGTGCCGGCCGGGGATACCCAGGTGCGCATGCCGGTCAGCTGCGCGACGCCCGCGTCCGACTGGGCCAGCGCGCCGGCGGGGGCCAGGGCCGTCGCGGACACGGTCAGTGCGCACACGAGGGCCGCGATCGGGATCGCGGCGAGCGTTCGACGCCGGTGCGACATGCCTCCTGCTCCCTTCCCCGCCGTCCATGGCGTGACGGGAGGCGACTCCTGCCGCCTCCCGTCCGAGTCCCGCCCCTTTTACCGCCGGGGGCGCTACTTGTCCAGCTTCAATGTCTCGAACCGCGTCCCGCCGTTGCGGTTCACGATCATCACCACCGGTTTCCCGGTCTTGCGCACCTTGGCCACCTGCGCCTTGAAGTCCGCGGCATCCTTGACCGGCTGGCGATTCACCTCTTCGATGACGTCACCGGGCTGGATGTCCTTGTCCTCCGCCTCGCTGCCGTCGGCGACCTCGGTCACCTTCACGCCCGAGTCGAGCTTGAGCTCGTCCCGCTCGCTCGCCGTCATGTCGCGCACGCTCATGCCGATCTCGTCGGTGTCCGGGTTGTCCTGCACCCGCAGGTTGTTGCTCGCGAGCAGGTCGTCCTTGTCGGTGAGCACGACATCGGCGTAGACGCGCTTGCCGTCGCGCAGGACGCCGATCTTGACCCTCGTGCCCGACGGCGTGTCCGCGATCTTCAGCCGGAACTTGTCGCGGTCGGTGACCGGCGTGCCGTTCAGCTCCACGATGACGTCGTTGCGCTTGAGCCCGGCCTTATCCGCGGGCGATTTCTCGACGATGCTCTGGATGATCACGCCCTGCTGGGCGCCGAGCCCGAAGCCCTCCGCGATCTCCGGCGTCATGTTCGCGAGCGTGACGCCCATCATCGCGCGCTTCACCGTGCCGTGCGCCACCAGCTGCTCGGCGACGTGCCTCGCGAGGTTGATGGGGATGGCGAACCCGATGCCCTGGCCGCTGGTGTTGATCGCGGTATTGATGCCGATCGCCTCGCCGCGGATATTGCACAGCGGTCCGCCCGAGTTGCCGAAGTTGATGCTGGCGTCGGTCTGGATGAAGTCCTGGTAGTCGGGCGTGCCGCCGAAGATATTCAGGTTGCTGCGCCCCTGGGCGCTGACGATGCCCACCGTGACCGAGCCGCGCAGGTCACCGAGCGGGTTGCCGATCGCGATCGCCCAGTCGCCGATGCGCAGGCGGTCCGAGTCGCCGAGCGGCAGCACCGGCAGCTTCGAGCCCTCGATCTTGATCACCGCGACGTCGGTCGCGGGGTCGGTGCCGACCGTGGTCGCCTTGAACGTGCGCCCGTCGTTGAGCGTGACCTTGATGCTCTCGGCATCGCGCACGACGTGGTTGTTGGTGAGGATGCGGCCCTGGTCGTCGATGATGAATCCCGAGCCCGAGCTGGGCACGCGCTGCTGGCGCGGCATCGGCTGGCCGAAGAAGCGGCGCATGAACTCGTCCGAACCGTCGCCATCGCCGCCCACCTTCTTCGTGACGTCGATGAACACCACCGCGGGCAGCGCCTTGTCCACGACCGAAACGAACGGGCTCTCCGGGAGCGGCGCCGAGTTGGAGACCGCGGCGAGCTGGACATCGGAAGCGCGCGAGGCTCTCGGCAGGTCGAGCCCGGCGCTGAGGCCGAGGCCGAGCACGAGGCCGGCGGCGACGAGCGCCGCAGCGCCAAGGTAGTAGTTGCGTGGGGAGGTGACCCGGGTGCCGTTCATCTGGGAGGCTCCTTACGGTGCGCTGATACGTGATTTCATCGGCAGGTCTGGGGGCAAAAACGAGGTCCGATGAGCTTATCCGGCGGCACGGGCCTGAGGAAGACCCTTGCTGTCACATGAGGGTCAAGAACACAGCCCGTGGCCGCCCCTTCCATGTGTTCGATACGGACGCGGCCCGCAAAGTTGCAATGCGCCCGCAGGGTGCACACCGGCGCGGGGATTCCGCACCCCGCTGCGGAGCGCGGCGGGTTGGCAGCGCGCGCGGGCGCCGGGCTATGCTCGCGGGTCATGCACGCGACCTCGGTATTCTTCGTGTCCGATGCCCACCTCGGCGTGGACTCGGCCGAGCGGGAAGGCGCGCGCACCGCACGGCTTCACGACTTCCTGAACTCCCTCCCCGGGCGCGCGTCGTCGCTCTACATCGTGGGCGACCTGTTCGACTTCTGGTTCGAGTACCGCACCGCGATCCCGCGCCGCCACTTTCCCACCCTCGCGGCCCTCGCGCGCCTGCGCGAGGCCGGTGTGGACATCGCGTACCTGAACGGCAACCACGACTTCTGGCTGGGCACGTTCTTCCGCGACACGCTCGGCATCCGCACCGTGGACGGGGGCATCCCGGTGGAAGCGCAGGGCCGCAGGCTGTGGCTGCACCACGGCGACGGCCTGGTCGGCGGCGACATGGGCTACCGGATGCTGCGTGCCGTGTTGCGCTCGCGCGCCGGCATCGCGCTCTACGGCGTGCTGCATCCCGATCTCGGGATCCCGCTCGCGCACGTGGTCTCGCGCTGGTCACGGCATTCGCGCGGCGACGGGCCGCTCGAGCCCGAGCGGCTGTGGCGGGAGATCGCCGAACCGCGCTTCCGCGAGGGCTACGACGGCGTCATCATCGGCCACTTCCACCACGCCTACGAACGCCGCGAGCCGCACCGCGAGTTCTTCGTGCTCGGCGACTGGATCGATCGCTTCACGTACGCCGAGCTTCGCGACGGCATCATCGAGATGAAGACGTGGCCGGCGCCGGCGTAGGCGCGAGCGCGCGTCAGAACTGCGCGGTGAGCGAGAAGCGGTGCGTGTCGTCGAGCTCCAGCTTGGACGGCACGAACGCGTAGTCGATGCGCAGCCCGCCCGCGCGCCAGCCCGCGCCGGCGCTCCACGACGCGACGTCGTCACCGCCGCGAAGCCCGAAGCGGAGCGCCGCGCCCACGGCCGAGTCCAGCTCGCCGCCCACGGCGAGGATCGGCGGGCGGCCGTTCGTGGTGCGACCCTCGAGCGCGAGTCGCGCGGTGAGGTTCTGGAACGTGGCGTGGCCGATCGAGAGCCCCGCCTGCACGGCGGTCGGCAGCTTGACCGGCGCGCCCTCCTCGCCGTTGAAGTTGTAGTGGGCATTGCGACCGACGTTGTGGAAGCTCAGCGTCACGCGGCCCTCGGGCAGCAGCGCGAAGTCGCGGATGTCGTAGGTCGCGCCGCCGTTCACCGCCCACGTCGTCGCACCCAGGTCGGCGATGCGCTCGCGCACCACCTGTGCGCTCAAGCCCCAGCTCATGCCGCTCGCGAGGTGGCGGCCGTAGCCCGCCAGGAACTCGAGGTCGTGCGCGCCGAACGTGCCGGTCTGGTTGCCGAGGTCATCCCGCTCGGGAACGGGCTCGGAGTAGAGCGCGCGCACCGAGCCCACGATGCCGCCGCCGAAGAAGCGGCCGGCGATCGCCGCCTGGTCGTTGCGCAGGTGCTCGTACGTCTCGGTGTGGGTGGCGGTGAGCTGCGTGCCCTCGAACTGACCCAGGCCTGCCGGGTTCCAGAACGCGGCCTCGGCCCCGCGGGCGAGCGAGGCGTACGCCCCACCCATGGCCGCGGCGCGCGCGCCGCCCGGCACCTCGAGGAACGCGAAGCCCGGGGGCTCCGCGGCGGCCGGCACGGCCAGCGTGACCGACACGACGAACAGCGGCAGCCAGCGCGAGGTGCGAGACGGCATGCGACGGGGTCTCCGGATCTGAGCTTCAAAGGCCCGGGCGACGGAGACCGTGGAGGTCACCGTCGCCCGAGCGACGCGGCAGTATAGGGCATCGGCTGCCGGCCGGACCTACTTGCCCTTCCCCGTGCCGGTTGGCCGCGCGCCCTGGCCGCCTCGATTGAAATCGGGCCTGCCCTGCGGAGGTGCCTGACGAGGCGGCGCCTGCGAAGGCGGTGGTGCCTGTTTGTACACCGGCTCACCCCGCGGTGGGTCCTGTCTCTGTGGCGGATCCTGTCGCTGCGGTGTGCTGCCCGGCGAGTCCCCGCTGGGGCGCCCCTCCGGACGGCCGCGCTCGCGCACCTGACCGCCGTCGTTCGTTCCCGCCGGCGTCTCGCTGCTGCCCCCGCGCGGGGTGTTCCAGTCGCGCCACCGGGGGCGCTCGACCGAGGTCCCGCCCTCGCGAGGCGTGGTGGTGCTGCCGCCGACCGGCCGGAAGCGGGTCCGATCGATCGTCACCCCAGGGCTCCGCCACACGGGCTTCCCGTCGCCGCGGTCACGCTGGAGCCAGGTGACCGGCCGCACGCCGGGCACACCGCCCTCGCGGCGCACGTCCGGCGGGACGAAGCCGGGAGGCGTACCGCCCTTCCACTGCGTGCCGGCCGGTGGCGGCGGCGCGTAGCCCACTGGCGTCGCGACCGGCTTGTAGCGGCGGAGCTGGCCGCCCCACAGGTTCGCCCAGCGCACGCGGCCGTCCCACGACGAGAACCGCCAGGTGGGCGTGGCCCACGTGCGGTACATCGGCGGGCAGTCGGTGCGGACGATGTAATAGTAGTAGGGCACGTACGCGGTCCAGATCTGCGGCCCCCACGCCCAGCCCCAGTTCACGCGGAAGTCCACCACGCTGCAGTGCGCGTAGTAGGGGTCGAATCCCGGCCACCACGACCAGCTCCCCGGCCGGTGGCAGTCGTTGCACACGTAGCGCGGATAGCGCACCTGCTCGTGCACGTAGTAGGTCGTGTAGGCGGTGCCGAACGACTCCAGGTCCTCGGGCGTGGCCAGCACGCGGCGGCGGATGCGCTCCATGACCACGTACGGATCGCCCACGGCCCGGCCGTTCTCGTCGAAGCCCTCCTCGTCACGCGCCTTCGCTTCGGGATCCTCGGCATAGCCCACGCTCGCGGCCTGCGGGTCGAACGCGCGCAGGTACCACGGCAGGTCACGGAACGGCTGATCCGAGGAGATCGCCACGAGGAAGCCCTGGCCGGTCTCGTTCTCGACCACGAGCTGGTCCTGCGTGATGTCCTCGGGCAGGTGGAACGTCTTCCGCCCCTCGATGCGACCCGTCGAGCCGCGCTTGAGCGGGTAGAGCAGGTTGACGTTGCCCTCGGTGTCCAGCTCGTAGACGAGCAGCCAGGCGTCTTCGGACGTGCGCACCTTGAGGTGCATGGCGTCGCCGGACTGGTACACGGCGTCGTCGCCGCGGTCCGTCCAGATCTCCACGTCCGTCTTCGCGAACGCGGGGGCGATGGCGACCGCGAGCAGCAGCGACGCGATGCACAGCGCGCGGGCGGGGATGCTCGGGTTGGGTCTCATATCGCGCTCCTTCTTTCTCTCAACCTTAGCGCAACCACGCCACCCTGCGCGGTGAATTCACAGCCGTGTGTACGGGGCGAGCACGCAGCTCGTTGTTGCCGGTCGCGGTCTGGTAGGCCCATTCGATGCGCACCAGTGTCGCCGGCTGACCGGGTGCGGGGCGGGTGATGCCGGTGACCCGGAACTTCGCGTAGTGGTTATCCCAGGTCCAGACGATGTAGCAGTGGTCCTGGATCAGCTCCACGGTGCCGGTGGGTGACCAGCCGGCGTTCTCGCCCACCGGCGAGAAATCCACGGCGTCGAGGCTCGTGGCGTAGCCGGCGTCCTGGATGTCGTTCGGGATGAATTGATTCGGCGACACCTCGACCAGGGTGGCGAACATCTGCGAGATGTTGCCGTTGTCGCCGAAGAAGATGTCGGCATTCGGGCTGTCGGACGCCACGGTCGAGAACGCCGAGAAATCCCAGCCTGCGCCCGCCGTGCCGTTGACGAAGTTGTTGAGCGTCGTCGTGCCCGCCGGGCGGGGCGTGTCGTACACGTCCTCGTACGACAGCGGACTCTCGTTGCCGGCGTTGTCCACGGCCGAGACCGCGAAGTAGCGGGTCACGCCGTTCGAGAGGCCGGCGGCCACGAACTGGGTGGCAGCGGTGGCGCCGATGCGGTCGTAAGGGCAACTCGAGCCGCTCGCGCACGGCGCCTCGTAGACGCGATAGCCGGCGACGTCACCCTCGGTGTTCGCGAGCCAGGAGAGCGTGGCCTCGTGGTCCCCCGTGACGCTGAACAGCCCCCTGGGCGCCGCCGGAGGCGAGACGTCGCGGGGCGAGCTGCTGTCTTCGCAGCCGGCCACGCCGGCGGCGACCGCCGCCAGCAGGATCGTGATCAGCTTGCGCATCAGGGTTCCTCCTCGTGGGACGGAGCGGAACGGGACACGCCAATAGAGCGCAACGCCTGTGCCATCGGAGCGGCGGCCGGGCGGGACGGGGCGCGATGGGCGAATCTTACGCCAGGGCAACGACTTTCGCGCCAAGGAACCGAAAAAGAGACCGCCACCGGGGGGAGACCCCGGCGGCGGTGCGGTGTGCGCGGCGGACTCAGGTGTGGGGCTCGCGCTACACCGGCTGATAAAGCGGACACCGGTCACAGCTTGTCGCGACCTAAGCCTGGACATCCCCCAGTGTTGGCCTACCTCGCGACTGACCGGTGTCCTCAAGACCCCCGGGGATGGATCTCTATGCGTCAGAACCGCTGACCGGGTTCGAATGGCGGTCCTGCCGAGAGCCGTCCCTCCATCCCACGGAGGAATCTGAATCCAAGTTGTGGAGGTTCTGAAAATGTCCAAGCTAGCCGGTCGTAGAGTACGGTGCGTTGTCGTTTCAGACGGGGCTCGTACCCTCGACCGTTCTCCGACGAACCGGCTAGCTCAGATCTGCTGCGCGGCGGTGATCTGCCGGTGTTTCGGGCTTCTTGGAGGTCCCCCCCTCCGGCGATGAGGTAAAGCACCCGCCATGCCAGCGTCATGGCACGCGGGCAACAATCTCCTAACTTGTTGTCACCCAGTGTGTACGAGCTGGGCCACCGGGCGTCCGCGCGCGGCCACCCTGGCCCTCCGCGGGACCCGAAGTGGAAAACGAACTCCAAAGCATCGGCCCCGCGCAGCTAAGTCGTTGCGCGGGGCCGGATTGCGAGGCAATGAATTTTACAGTGACAGCTAGTAAGAAGTTTTATGTGCGCGGGGCCTCGAGACCGTACGAGCGGATCCGCGAAAGCAGCGTCGGGTAGCTGAGGCCAAGCTCGCGGGCAACGCGCGCCTTGTTGCCGTGGTAGCGCTCGAGCGCCTCCACGATCAGCTTGCGCTCCAGCTCGGAGACGCTGGTGCGCAGCGTGCGGCCGGGGCGCCGCGCGCCCTCCTCGCCATTCGCGTGGCCGTGGCCGTTCGCATGGCCGTTCGCGCGGGTCTCGTGCCCGTCGGCCGCCTGCGCCTCGCGCAACTCGGCGGGCATGAGCTCCACGCCCAGCACGTCGCCCTCGTCGGCCAGCACCACCATGCGCTTCACCGTCTTCTCCAGCTCGCGCACGTTGCCGCGCCACTCGCTCTCGAGGAACAGCCGCATGGCATCGGGCGAGAACCCGCGCACGGGCTTCTCCATCTGCCGCGAGAACACGGCGAGGAAGTGCTGCGCCAGCACAGGGATGTCCTCGCGCCGCTCGCGCAGCGCCGGCACACGCACAGTGATGTCGTTCAACCGGTAGTAGAGGTCTTCGAGGAAACGCCCCTCGCGGATACGCTCGCGCAGGTCGCCGCCGGTCGCGCACACCACGCGCGCGTCCACCTTGCGCGTGCGCGTGGCGCCCACGGGACGGATCTCGCCGCGGTCGAGCACCTGGAGCAGCTTGGCCTGCACCGCCTCGGGGATCTTCTCGATCTCGTCCAGGAAGATCGTGCCGCCGGTGGCCTCCTCGAACAGCCCGGTCTTGTCGCGCGTGGCGCCGGTGAACGCGCCCTGCACGTAGCCGAACAACTCCGATTCGAGCAGGTGTTCGGGCAGGGCAGCGCAGTTCACCTGCACGAACGGCCGATCGCGCCGGCTGGAGATCTCGTGCACCACCTGCGCGAACAGGCCCTTGCCGGTGCCCGTCTCGCCCATGAACAGGATGGTCGCGGTGCTGTCGGAGACCTTGCGCAGCAGGTTCATGATGCTCGCCACGTCGCGCGACTGGCTCACCACGCGCTCCGAGCCGGGCATGGGGCGCAGCTGGTCGCGCAGCTGCTGGTTCTCGACGAGCAGCAGGCTCCGCTGGGCCTCGACCGCCGCCACCGCGGCGCTGTTCGCCAGCACCGCGAGCAGGTTCAGCTCGCGCTGCTTGAACGCGCCGAGCAGGTTGTCGTTGAGCCGGTCCAGGTAGACCAAGCCCACCGCCTGCGACGGGAAGTTGAGCGGCACGCACACGAGCGAACCCACGCCCTCGAGCGCGTCGGCGAGCGCGCCCGCGAAACGCGGGTCGGCGGCGACGCGGCTGGAGAAGATCGGCCCGCTCTCCATGAAGCGGTTGCCGGCCACGCCCTCGAGCACGCGCAGCATGCGCCGCGCGCGATCGCGGCCGAGGCCGTGCTGCGCCACCACGTCGAGCCGGCCGGGGCTCGAGCTGAACGCCACGAATCCGCGATCCCCGCCGGCGTGTTCGACCGCAAGCTTCACGATCTGGGCCAGCAGGCCGTCCACGTCGGAGGTCTCGCGGAACAGGCGGTTCGCTTCTTCCAGCGCACGGAACTCGTTGCAGGTCGAGAGCGACACCGCCACGTACTGACGTTCGATCTCACGGCGGAGCGAGACGGCGCGGCCTTCGGCCTCCGCGTCGCTCGACTCGGCGAGCCACTGCTCGGCCTGCTCGAGCAGCGACAGCGCCTGGTCGAAGCGCTCGCGCTCGCTCTCGAGCCGCGCCAGGGCCAGCATCGCCTCGGCGGCGCGCGGCACCACGTTCAACTGGCGGAAGATGAGCGCGGCGCGACGCGCGGCGTCGGCCACGGGCTCGATCGGGATGCGGTTCCGCACGCTCGCGGTCATCTCGCCCAGGAACTCGGGCCAGGACGCGAGCGTCGTGGCCAGCTCGTAGAGCTCGCCCAACTGCTCGAACGTCTGCGTCGCGGCGCGCAGCCGCTCGTCCATGCCGCTCGCGTGACCTTTGAGCGCATCCAGGTGCGCCAGCTCGCGCAGCGCGATCGCATGCTCGATGCGATCGCCCGCGGCCTCGGCCAATGCCAGACCGCGCAGCAGCTGCGCGTGCGCGTCGTCCGGGCGGCCCACGAGCCGGAGCGCCATGCCCAGGCGGATCGTGAGCTCCATCGCCACGTCGCCCTGCGGCGCCTGCGAGCGGGCCTCCTCGAGCGCGGGCTCGATCAGCGCCAGCGCCGCGGGACCGTTGCCGCGGTCGATCTCGATCTCCGCCATGAACTCGCGCGCGAGCTCCGCCTCGCGACGGGCCCCGCAGGCGTTCGCGAGATCGAGCGCGTGGCGATACAGCTCCTCGGCGCGATCGAACTGCCGGCGGCGACGAGCCAGCATGCCGAGCGCCAGCTCCGCGCTGGCCTCGCCCGCGGCGTGCGAGATCTCGCGCGCGATCCGCAGCGACCGGCGGAAATGCTCGTCGGCAAGGTCCCACTGCCCGAGTCGGTAGCGGATCAGGCCCAGGTTCTGGTGATTGTTGCGCATGCGGCCGAACAGACCCTTGCGCTCGTCGATCTCGAGCGCCTGCTCGAGGAACCGCGTCGCCTCGCGCCACTCGCGCAGGTTCTTGTGCACGAGGCCGAGGTTGTTGAGCGCGTTCGCCAAGCCCTCGGTGTCCTCGATGCGGCGGAACGTGGCGGCGGCGTTCTGCAGCCAGTCGATCGACTCCTGCGGGCGACCTGACCGGGCCAGCGCCAGGCCCAACGACTGCGAGACGCGCGCGACGGTCTGGTGTTCATCGGTGTCGCGCAGCTTCGCGTAGGCATACATCGCGTAGCGCCGGGCGCGGCGCGGCGAACCCAGCTCCACCGACAGACTCGCGAGTTGGGCTGCGGCGCGAGCCCGGAGCCGGACAGCGCCGAGCCCGCGCGTGATGTCACGGGCGCGCAGCGCCTCCCTCAGTGCCTCCTGCAGCCGGCCGCGGAGCTTCTCCACGTCGGAGATCCGGAGCAGGAGCCGGACGCGCTGCTCGAGCGCTTCGGACTTGGTCTCGCTCAACGCGCTGCGATACGCCTCTAGGGCGTTCGCGTACGCATCCGCCGCGAGATGCAGGTCACCGATCGCCTCCTGCTGCGAGATCCCCGGTTCGCGGGGGCTTGCAGCAGTGGGATCAGGGGGGATCGCTCTGTGCACTGTCGAACCCTCGAATTCGTCACAAACCCGGTGGGCCAAAGCGGCGGTTCGATCCGCTAAAGCCCGAGCTACTTTCGAGATTTCGTCGCCTCAGACCTGACTACGGAAGTCGCTGCCCACCCACGAGCGGGAGCAAGCCCTGGAGCAACTGCTGCCAGGCAGGAAGCTGGCTGCCTGCAGGCGTGCCGCCGTCCTTCGAAGTGCTGGGTAGGGGCGACTGGTTCGGCCCGTCGGGCTCGCCGGCCATCGGCCTGATCCCGGGCTTTCGCGACTGGCCGCTCGGACTCGACGTCGTTGCGCCGAGACCCGCGGATCGACGGCCCCAGACCTTCGATCCCGTGGCGGCCAATGCGTCAGACCCGAGGGCCGCGAGCAGCACGGCCGCGAGGACCCAAGCGGTCAGGAGTCTGAAGCTCTTACGGATAACCATGACCATGAGATGAGCACTCCCTCCGACACTGGTTCCCTCAGTGGAAAAGAACTTGCGGCCGTCCAGATGGAGGCGCCGGACGGATGGATGTTTTTTTGAGGGGACCTGCCATCACCTGATGCGCAGTATCTGCTCCTGTGAAATGGTCGTCAATGAGTATTCGTGACGGCTCGGGCTCAGGAAAACACGTATTTCCCGAGGTTTCCGCGGTGCTGACCGGCCCTGGCGCGTCAATCCGCAGGGCGTACGGCGCGCCACTCCTCGGCGGCGAGCCGGGCGAGCCCGTAACGAAGGCCTTGCGTCGAGCACACGAGACCTGGCGCCTGGAAGCGCTGGATCAGCCCTTCGACCACGAGCGCCCCGGCCCCGACGATGTCGGCCCTGCCCTCACCCATGACGGGCATGTTCTTCCGCTCCGCCTGCGTGGAGCGGACGATGCGTTCCACCAGCGCCAGCGCGCGCTCGCGCGGCACGAACATGCCCTCGAGCTGCACCGGATCGTAGGTGGACATGCCCGCGTCCAGCGCGGCGAGCACGGTGACCGTCCCGCCCACGCCGGCGAGCACCGCGATGCGGTCGGGAAATAATGCACATCCATGCATAAGTTCATCCTTCAACCACTGCCGCGCGGTCCACAGTTCGTCGTCGGTCGGCGGGTCGCTGGCGACCAGTCGCTCGCTGAGCGTCACCGCGCCGAACGCGAGGCTCGTCCAGCGCCCCAGCCGCTCGCCCACCCCGCTCACGATCTCGGTGCTGCCGCCGCCCAGGTCGAACACCACGCTCTGGCTGCCGCGCACGCTCTCGCCCGAGCCGAGGATCACCGAGCGGTAGACGAGCCGTGCCTCGTCGGCCTCGCTGAGTATCCGCACCGGCACGCCGGCCACTTCGCTGATGCGCTCGGCGGCGGCGGCGCCGTTGCTCGCGCGGCGCAGCGCCGCCGTGGCGGCGGCGACGACGTTGCGCGCCCCGAGCGAGCGTGCGCGGCGCAGGAACTCGGCCACGAGCACACCCGCCCGGTCCACGAGCTCGTCGTCGACGCGCCCGGTCTCGTGGAGGCCGCGGCCCAGCCGGCACGGCTCGCCGGCGCGGGCGAGCGTCTCGAGGCCCATGCCCCATGGCTCGCTGTCGCGGATCTCGGCCACGAGCAGGCGCACGGAGTTGGAGCCGATATCTATTGCACCTACACGCATAGGTTCGTGGGGCTGAAGCCGGGCCCGGCGTCGGTCCGGCGATTCAGAGGAGGAAGTCTTCGAGCTCGGAGCGTTGCCAGGCCGGCGCGGGCTCTGGCTCGGTGGTTCTACCAGATTCGCCGGCGACCTGCTCACCGGGCTCGAAGCCCGGCCGCGTGCCGCGCTCCTCGACCACGATCGGCTCCAGCTCCGCGGCCGATTCGATGTGCACCATGGCGCCGAGGATGTGCTGCGGGATCTGCGCCGGAGCAGCGGCGACACGAGCCGTGCGCCGCGGGCGAGCGCGCGCGGCCGCGTCCCGCGGCTTCACGACCCGCGCCGGCGCCGGCCGGCCGGAGACCGAGGCCAGCACCACGCGTGCGGCAGCATCACGCGGGGCGATCCTGAACACCACGCGCTTGCCGTCGCGCACGCCCTTCACCAGCCCGGCGCGCGCGAGCGCCTGCAGGTGCCGCGTGGTGCACGACTGCGAGAGCCCCACCGCCTCGGCCAGCTGGCTCACGCTCCGGTCATGGCCGGCGAGCATCAGCAGCAGCAGGTCGAAGCGCCTGGGCGCGGCCAGCGCCGAGAGCGCGCCATGGAGTTGGGAGGGCTGATGCGAGGGCTGGGCGGGGGGCTGTCGGCGTACCATTGCATGGGCATGCATACCATGTCGCGGAGATTGACCGCAAGCCTGCGTCGTTGCTAACGTTCACCGCCCTCGACTGGACCCCACGATGACCCCGACCCCCGCCCCAGGACTCGACACCCCGGCCCCGAGCTTCTTCGGGCTCAGCCGGGATCGCCTGCGCGAATCGCTGCTCGGCCACGGCGTGCCCGGCTTCCGCGCCGAGCAGATGTACTCGTGGGTCTACCAGCGGCACGTGCGCGACCCGCTCGGCATGACCAACCTGCCGCTCGGGTTCCGCCGCTCGCTCCCGGGGATCTGCGACCTGGCGCTCCCCGAGACCACGTCGGTGCAGCGGAGCCAGGACGAGCGCACGCACAAGTTCGTCCTCAAGCTCGCCGACGGCGCCCGCGTCGAGAGCGTGAGCATGCGCACGCCCAAGCGCCTCACGTTCTGCATCTCGAGCCAGGTGGGCTGTGCGCTCGGCTGCACGTTCTGCGCCACCGGCCTGATGGGCCTGAAGCGCAACCTCAAGGCGCACGAGATCGTGGCGCAGGTCATGGCCATGGGCGAGTTCCACGGCTGGCGCGACGACCGCTTCAACATCGTCTACATGGGCATGGGCGAGCCGCTCGCGAACCTGGCGGCGGTCGCGGAGAGCATCCGCGTGCTCCACGACGAGCGCGGCCTGAACCTCGGCGCGCGCCGCGTCACGGTGAGCACGAGCGGCCTGGTGCCGCAGATCCGTGAGCTCACGAAGCTCAACCTGCAGCTCGGGCTCGCGATCTCGCTGCACGCCACCACCGACGAGCTGCGCGACCGGCTGGTGCCGGTGAACAAGCGCTGGCCCATCCGCCAGCTGTTGGACGCGGCGAAGGAATACGGCCGCACGGTGGGCCGCCGGGTCACGATCGAGTACACGTTGCTCGGCGGCGTCAACGACTCCGCGGACGACGCCGACCGGCTCGCCGCGTTCGCGCGCGAGCTGCCGAGCAAGGTGAACCTGATCCCCTACAACCCGGTGCCCGGGCTCGACTGGAAGCGCCCGAGCCCGGCCGCCGTCGAGGCATTCGCCGCCCGACTCCTGCCGCACGCGCCCGCCGTGACCGTGCGCCAGACGCAGGGCGGCGAGATCTGGGCCGCCTGCGGCCAGTTGGGCGGGCTGACGTAAGGAGTAGGCTCGCGCCCGTGCCCGGATCGCTCTCGCTGCGCGCGCGGCTGTTCCTTGCGCTGCTCACGCTCGCCTTCGTGCCCACGCTGCTGTTCGCGTGGTTCACGCTCGTCCAGCTGCACACGGCCACGTCGCGCTGGTACCAGTCGGGCGTGGACAAGGCGCTCGGCGCCGCGATCGAGACCAACCGCACCACGCTCACGCGGCTCGAGGCCACGGCGATGGAGCGCGCCGACTCGTGGGCCACGTCGCTCGCCGGCATCGCTGCGGATCCCGAACAGCGCAACATCATGCGCACCGAGCTGCGCGAGTCCGGTCTCGACTTCGGGCAGGTCTACGAACGCGATTCGCTGGCATGGCGGCTGGCGGCCACGGTGGTGCCGCTCGGCGTGCTCGCCGCCGAGGCGCCGGCGCTGGGCGATTCCATCCCCGGGGCGATGGCCGGCGACCGCCTGATCCGCACCTCCTCGGGCGTGCTCGCGGCCGTGGCACCGGTGAGCGACGGCGTGGCGCTCGTGACCGGCGTGCGCCTGAACCCGGGCTACTGGGAGCAACTCGACCAGGTGCGTGAGGCGCGCGCGTTCTACGCCCGCGTGGGCGTGCTCGTGGACGTCCAGCGCCAGCGCGTCTGGCTCATGATCACGGCGCTCGTGCTGGTGATCGCGCTCGGTGCGGCGCTGCTCGCGCGCGCGCTCGCGGACGGCATGACGCAGCCGCTCTCCCGCCTCGCCACGGCGTTGGAACGTGTCGAAGACGGCGTCTCGAACGAGCGGCTCGCCGAGCGCGGGCCCCGCGAGCTGGCCTCGCTCGCCGCGTCGTTCAACGCCATGACCGCGCGCCTCGCCGAGGCGCGCGGCGCGCTGGCCCGCGCCGAGCGCGAGGCGGCGTGGCGCGACGTCGCCCGGCGCATCGCCCACGAGCTCAAGAACCCGCTCACGCCGATGTCGCTCTCCATCCACCGGCTGCAGAAGCGCTTCGAGCTCGTGCCCGAGGCCGAGCGCGTCGCGGTGCGCGAGAGCATGGACGCGCTGCTGCAGGAGATCGGCCACCTGACCCGGCTCGCGGATTCGTTCTCGCAGTACGCGCGCATGCCCGAGCCGCGCGAGGAGGCGCTCGATCTCTCGGAGCTGGCGCGCAATTGCGGGGCGCTGCACGAGCCGCAGGACATCGTGCTGCGCGTCGCCTGCAACGCGGTGGTCCCGGTCAAGGGCGACCGGTTGCTCCTGTCGCGCGTGGTGCATAACCTGCTCGTCAATGCCTGCGAGGCGAGTCCGCCGCATGGGATCGTCGAGCTGGAGACGGGCCGCGATGGCGACGAGGCGTGGGTGGAGGTGCGCGACCGCGGCACCGGGCTCGATCCCGCGCTCGCCGGGAGGGTGTTCGAGCCCTACGTGAGCACGAAGCATCGCGGCAGCGGCCTCGGCCTGTCGCTGGTGCGCGACATCGCCGAGCGCCACCGCGGCCGCGTGACGCTGGAGAACCGCGACGGCGGCGGCGCGGTGGCGCGCCTGACGCTGCCGCTGGCCCGAGACTGACCGACCCGACCGAAAGGACGCTCCCGATGCCGCAACGCGAGCATTTCGCCGTGCTCACCGTGGATGACGACGCGCGCATCCGCCGCACGCTGCGCGGCGTGCTCGAGGACGAGGGGCACGAGACCGGCGAGGCGGCGAACGCGAGCGAGGCGTACGAGGCGCTGGAGAAGCGCCGCTGGGATGCCGTGCTGCTGGACCTGACCATGCCCGGCGAGCACGGGCTCGATGCGCTGCTCAAGATCCGCGAGCAGGCCCCGGACACGGCGGTGATCGTGGTCTCGGGCGAAAGCACGCTCGAGAACGCGGTCAAGGCCGGGCAGCGCGGCGCGTTCGATTTCGTGCCGAAGCCGATCAACGATCCGGAGCACCTGCTCGAGGTGCTGCGCGAGGCGGTCAAGGTGACGCGTCTGCGCCGCGGCACGAAGCCCGCGGCGAACGGTGGCACCGCAGGCCCGCGCGGCGCCGGCGCTCCCGGCGCCGCCGGCGCCGGAGGCGCCGAAGGCTCCGAAGCAACCGCGCTCGCCGCCATCGTCGGCGACTGTCCCGCCGTGGAGCGCATGCGCGAGCAGATCCGCCGCGTCGCGCCCTCCAATGGCCGCGTGCTCATCACCGGTGAGAACGGCGCCGGCAAGGAGCTGGCCGCGTTCGCGATCCATGCGCTGTCGAAGCGCTCAGGCGGTGCGTTTGTAAAGTTGAACTGTGCCGCGATCCCCAAGGACCTGCTGGAGAGCGAGCTGTTCGGCTACGAGAAGGGCGCGTTCACCGGCGCCGTGGCCTCGAAGAAGGGCCGGCTGGAGCTGGCCGACGGCGGCACGCTGTTCCTGGACGAGATCGGCGACCTGGCGCTGGATGCGCAGGCGAAGCTGCTGCGCGCGCTCGAGACCGGCGAGATCGAACGCGTGGGCGGCACGCGCACGGCGAAGGTGGACGTGCGGCTGCTCGCCGCCACGAACAAGGACCTGGCCGGCGCGGTCAAGACGGGCGACTTCCGCGAGGACCTGTACTTCCGGCTCAACGTACTGCCGGTCGCCGTGCCGCCGCTGCGCGAGCGCAAGGCCGACATCGGCCCGCTGGCGAGCCACTTCCTCGAGCGCTTCGCCGAGGCCGAGGGCCGCGGCGCGATGACGCTCACCGACGACGCACGCGAGCTGCTCGAGGAGTATCACTGGCCCGGCAACGTGCGCGAGATGCGCAACCTGATGGAGCGCGCGGTGGTGCTGGTGAAGGACGACACCGTGACCGCGGCCGACCTGAACCCGTGGCTCGAGAGCCCGCCCGAGGAGGGCGAGGACGCGGGCTTGAAGGGCAAGGTGGCGAGGAGCGAGATCGAGTCGATCCGCCGGGCCCTGGATGCGGCCGACTGGAACGTGACGCAGGCCGCCGCCGGGCTGGGGATCGACCGCACGAACCTGCACCGCAAGATGCGCAAGTACGGGATCGCGAGGCGGTAGCGGGCGCCCCCCGCGGCGGGGGCCGCAGCGCGGGTTCCGCCACGGCGCGTGGCGGCGGCGCCACAACCCCGGGCGCGCTCCCCAGCTCCACACGCGCAATCGCTTCCGGCGCGGTGGGTTGCGCACCCGGGCCGCGACGCTATGGTGGTACGCGGCTTGCCTGAACGCCCGGCGGACTCGTTCCCCCTCCGGAGGACTTTTTGCATCCGCCACGCATGATCCGCTCCGCCGTCTCCGCCGCCGCGCTCGCGATCGCCCTCGCCGCACCCGTTCGCGCGCACGAGCCGCCGCTCGCGCCCGGCCCGGGGCGCGAGGCCGCGGCGTGGCGCTCGCTCGCGGCCCCGGCGGGGGGCCTGCTCGCCCTGACGTCGGACACGCTCACGTTCCGGCCCTCGCTCCAGTACGAGTACTGGGACAGCACGGGCCACGAGCCGCTCGAGCTGGCGCCCGTGCGCGTGAGCTACGAGAACGAGACTTCGTGGCTGCGCGCGCCCATGGGCGACCAGCTGCTCGACCATCCCGACCCGTGGATGACGCTCCACCATGGTCGATCGCGGAACCTGAACCTGGTGCTGGACTACAACCGTAGCGATCTCGTGCGCTACGGCCTCCACTTCCAGGCGCAGCGACCGCAGACGATGTACCCGAGGATCGGCGCCAAGTTCGAGTATGCGACCGGCCGCAAACGGACGTTGTACGGCGTCCAGATGGAGCAGCCGCTGCTCCCGACCGCGCGCTTCGTGCTCGGCTGGAGCGCGGTGCGGCGCACGGAGCATTCCGAGCTCCAGCTCGTGGACGACGTCGAGAACTCGCTCGCGCTGCTGCTCGATCGCACCGACTACCGCGACTACTTCGAGCGCGAGGGCGGCAGCGTCTACCTGTCGTGGCGCGTGCCCGATTTCTCCACGGTGAGCATCCACGCGCGCCAGGCGCGCTACCGCTCGACGGGAACGAGCGACGAGGTCGTGTCGTGGTTCAACCTCCAGAAGCCGCTGCGTCCCAACCCCGCGATCGACGAAGGTGAAGCCAACTCCGTGCTGCTGCGGCTCGAGCGACTGGCGCAGCGCTCGAGCAGCTCGCGCGCGGGGTTCTACCACTGGATCGAGCTGGAGAAGGCCGGCGGGCAGATGGGCGGCGACTTCGACTACACGCGGTTCCTCGGCGACGTGCGCAGCGTGCTGCGGCTGTCGCCCGCGACGACGCTGTCGCTGCGCGGCGTGATCGGCAGCGGCCTCGACGGCGCGCTGCCGCTGCAGAAACGCTTCGGCGTCGGCGGCGTGGACGGCCTGCGCGGCCACCAGCTCAACGACTTCCAGGGCAACCAGGTCGCGCTCGGCCAGGCCGAGTACACGATGGGGCTGTGGGGGGTGCACGGGAATGGCTTCGAGGCGGGCCTGCACGTGATCTCGTTCCTGGACGTGGGCACCGCCTGGGACAACCCGCACAATCGCTGGGACCCCCAGCACCAGCGCTTCGCGAGCGACGGCGGCTTCGGGCTCGCCACCAGCGAGGACGACCTGCGCGTGTACGTCGCGCGTGACCTGACGGATCCGGAAGCCGAGTTCGTGTGGTCGCTGCGATTGCGGCGACCGTTCTAGACCCCACGAGGCCCTCCGCCCCCTTGCCCCCCTGCCGCCCGCTCCCCGCTCTCAGCCTCGCGCACTGCGCGGGTCGCCGGCCCGTGCGCTGCTGTCTCGGCGCGCTGCTGGCGTCGCTCGCGTTCGGGGTCAGCGCGGCGCACGCGTTCCAGCTCACGTCGATCCGGCCGGCGAAGGACACGAGCGGCGTGCTCTGGGTCGAGGTGCAGCTCGAGCAGCCGATCGAGCCACGGGTGGCGAAGAGCCTCGGCCGCGGCATGCCGGCCACGCTCACGCTGCACGCCGAGATGTGGCGCCGCCGCCGCGGCTGGTTCGATCGCATGGAGCGCGCCGTCGAGGTCACGTTCCGCATGCGCTACGACACCTGGGGCGACACCTGGCGGCTGGACCAGCCGGGCGCACCGCCGGTCATCGTGGGCACGCTCGACTCGCTGCAGCTGGCGCTCGAGCACACGCGCGCGCTGCCGGTCGCGCCGCTCGGGCGCATCCCGCCCGAGACCTCGTGCTACCTGGTCGTGAGCGCGTCGCTCCGGCCGCTGAACGTCGAGGACGTGGAGGAGGTGGAGGGCTGGCTCTCGGGCGAGGTGAAGGAGAAACGCAATTCCGGGCTCGGCGTCCTCACCGGCATCCCGCGCTCACTGTTCGAGGCGGCGCGCAACTTCGCGGGCTTCGGCGACGAGCGCTCGCGCCTGATCAGCACCGACTTCACACCCGCGAACCTGCCGTGGGTGGGGCACTAGGCTCAGGGGAGCCGGATCACCCGGACGGTGCCGCCCTCACCGTCGCGCGGCCGCGCGAACACCACCGCGCCGCGCACGAGCTGGCCGGCGACGTCGCGGCCGTCCCAGCGCCACGACACGCCGCCCGCACCCACGGACGGCTCGAGCGCCGCGAGCCGCCGGCCGCTCGCGTCGTAGACGTCGAGCACCGCAGGCCGCGAGCCGCCGCGCGCGAAGCCGAGCGCGCCCCAGGCGTACGTCGACGCCGTGAGCCGCGACGCGGGCCGGCCCGAGACGCCGGCGGCCACGCCCTGCATGAACGCGTCCAGCCCCTGCACCTGCGTCGGGTAGCTGAGCGACGCGTTCTCGATCGTGCCGTTGCTGTTGGCGCTCGAACCGCCGAACAGCGCGCGGAAGTCCTCGGCCCAGATCTCGTGCGGCCGGTCCGCGTGCGGCGCGGCGGCGTTGAAGCGCGTGGCGTCGAGGCCGCGCAGCCGCGCGTACGCGGCCCAGCCGTCGGTGTCGGCGTCCGGGAGCAGAGCGTACTGGACGACGTGGCCCAGCTCGTGGACGAACTCCGAGTGCTGGTGCTCGCGCGAGAGCGGCCGCACGCCCGGCGAGAGCAACACCAGGCCGGGGCCCGCGGCCGACTCGAGGCTCAGGCGACGCGGATACGGAAGAATGAACACCTCCGCCGAGACGTGACGCAGCGGGAAGTGCACCTCGGCGAGCGCCGCGTTCACCTCGGCGCGTGCGAACGCGTGAAATGCGCCGTCGCCCGGGTTCGTGACCGCGGGATCGCTCGTGGACGTGACCAGCTCCCAGCGCGAGCCGCCCGGCAGCACGAGGTAGAGCCTGCCGGCCTCGCTGCGGCAGTAGTCGCGGAGCGTCTCCTCGGCGTCGTGGACGACGATCCCCGCGCCGCTTGCCGCGGACGCGCGCAGCTCGCTCGCCGCCGCCCGGTTCCCGATGAGGACGGGCAGGAGCATGGCGATGGCGAGCGCGGTGATGGCGCGTCGGCTGGACACGGTTCGAGCGGGGCACATACCCGGGCTCAACGCGACGTTTGTGCCAGAAGGCGCGCCCCGGCAGGGCGCTGGATGCGACCTGCAATGCATGCGCAGGCGGCTCCGCGGCATGAGGTTGCGGGTCCCGGACCACCCGAGCGCGGTGACTCTCGGGACTCAGGACCGCGGGCGCCGCCGCGGCAGCGGGGCATCTCCCCCCTCGGGGCCCCCCGCGGTGGGCGTGGTCACCCACGCCCAGGCTTTCGTCCCTAGCGTTCGACCGGGAGCGGGGCGGTGGGATCGACGGCCGGGGCGGGCGCGGGCGTGTCCCCCGGAGCCACGCCGTCGATGTCGGCGGGCCGCGAGCCCGCGCGCGAGAGGATGAACGCGCCGGCGCCGATCGTGGTCAGGCCGACGAGCAGCAGCGCTCCGACCATGACGAAGAACAGCGCCACCGTGCGCACGATGCCCGGCGTGTCCCAGAGGATCGCGCCGAAGCCGAAGATGGAGGCCACGAGCAGCGAGCCCGAGACGAGCGGCGCGGTGACGCCGCCGACGCCGAGGCGACGGCGCGTGAGCTTGCAGCCGAGCACGTACGTGGCGGCGAGCTGGCCGGCATAGAGCACGGCCACGTACACGAGCGGCAGCAGCACGGCGATGGGGATCCCGACCACGGTCACGAGCAGCACCATCGTGATCACGCACATGAGCGGCCCCGAGACGATGCCGAGCAGCAACGACGCCAACGTTCGCCGCGACGAGGTCACGGCGACGCGCGCGAGCCGCGCGGGGAACAGCGCCGCGGCCACCCAGGCGAAGAACAGCGACACGAGCCAGCTGAGCGCGATCATCGTCAGCACGACGGAGAGCCCCGGAAGACCGAACGTCAGCGGCAGGAATCCGACCTGCACCGACTCGCCCCCGACCTTCGAGCCGTCCCCCTCGCGCAGCGTGCCGCCCACGGCCACGGCGTCCCCGTGCACGACGGCGCCGCGGCGCAGGTCCAGCGAGCCGAACACGGCCACCGCCGTGCCCTCCACCTCGCCCTCGACGCGCACCGAGCCGAACACCGCGACCACGTCGCCGTCCACGCGCTCGCCGGCGGGCACGACCGCGTCCGAGAACAGCCGGACGATGCCGTTGTCGCCGCCGCGCACCACGATCGGTCCGGCGTCCACGACGCCGGGCATCGGCGCCCGGGTGCTGTCGCTGTCGCCGCGGGCGCTCGCGCGGGTGACAGTGACGCTGTGATCGTTGATCTCGATCCGGTGCGTGCTGCGCTCGCGCACGTGCGTCGTGATGCGGCCCGGCGCCAGCGCCAGCGCGGGGAGCGGAGCGGCCCATACGAGCGTGGCGGCCAGCGCCGCCACGGTGTGGAGCCGATGATTGCTAGAGGCCCAGCAGCCCGACATGCGGGATCTCCCCGGTCTCGCGCCGCTCGCGCGGACGCATCCACCACAGCAGGCCCGCGCACACAGCGATCGCGGCCACGATCGTCACCAGGATGGCGGGGTGCGCGAGCGCGCCCCACATCAGCTTCAGCATGCGCCCGGCGCTGCCCGTGCCCTCGAGCGTCTCGCCGACGCGCGCGACCCCATCGCTCAGCGAGCGCAGCACGAACGTGCCCGTGCCGGTGATCGAGTGCGTCGCGGCGGCGATCACGCCGTGCAGCCACGCGTTCGGGCCCGGCATCACCCACGCCGAGCCGATCGCCACGATGCTGGCGGTGAACGCGCCGGCGTACGCCCAGCCGAGCACGCGCACCCAGTGCGGGGCGTGCTGCGGGAGCACCTCGTCCATGATGCGCTGGAACAACTCGGGCCGCGGGTCGAGGAGCGGCAACGCGCGCAGCTCGGCGAACACGACGCGATACGCCGAGACCTCGGCCTCGCATTCGGGGCACCCGGTCAGGTGCGCCTCGAAGCGCGCGGCCGCGTCGGGCTCGAGCAGGCCGTCCAGCCAGTCCTGGACGTTGCGGGTCTCGGAGCAGTGGTTCATGAAGGTCCTTGGAGCCTATCCTTGAGCAGCGCGCGCGCCCGGTGGATGCGGGCCTTCACGGTGCCCAGTGGCAGGTTCAGCGCCTCGGCGATCTCCTCGTACGACAGGTCCTGCTGGTGACGCAGCAGCACGACGATGCGGTAGTGCTCGGGAAGGCTGTCGATGAGGTTCGCCGCGTGCGATTCCTCCTCCGCGTGCGACGTGACCTCGTCCGGCCTGAGTCCCTTGTCCTCCACGTCCATGGTGCGCTCTTCGGTGGAGCCGGGTTCGCTCACCTCGAGTGAGACCGTCTTCACCCGTCGCCGGCGGAGGTGGTCGATCGCGAGGCGCGAGGCGATGGTGAAGATCCACGCGCTGAACGGTCGCTCCGTGTCGTACCGGTCGAGCGCTCGGAACACCTTGACGAAGGTCTCCTGGACGAGGTCCTCGGCGTCCTCGGCCCTCCGTACCACCCGCATGAGTACCGAGTAGACGGGGCGTTCGTAGCGCCGGACCAGGTCCCGGCAGGCCCGCTGATCGCCCGACAGGCACCGGCGAACGAGGTCGGCGTCCTCGCCGCCGCTCACGTCCCCGGGGTCCAGTCACGGCTACGAGCCCGCGCCGCCCGAAGTTTCATTGCGGGGCACAGTATGTTCGCCGTCAGGAGGGGGTCAAGAATCGCGGCCGAAACGACTTCCGGTCGCCCCCGGAGCGGGCGAGAACACCCACTGCCGCCCCGCCGCGCGCGGCTGCTGACCTTGACCCTCGGCGGGCTCCCCCCTAGCCTGCCGGCGCCATGTTGCCCATCACCGAGCTCCGCGCCCGCGAGATCCTCGACTCGCGAGGCAACCCCACGATCGAGGTGGACTGCGTGCTCGAGGGCGGCGCCCTGGGCCGCGCGGCCGTCCCCTCCGGGGCCTCGACCGGCGAGCACGAGGCAATCGAGCTGCGCGACGGCGACGCCAAGCGCTACCGCGGCAAGGGCGTGCAGAAGGCCGTGCGCAACGTGGCCGAGGCCATCGCCCCGGCGCTCCTCGGTGGCGACGCCTACGATCAGGCGGGTGTAGACGCCCGGCTGCTGGCCCTGGACGGCAGCGCCAACAAGTCGAAGCTGGGCGCGAACGCGCTGCTCGGCGTCTCCATGGCCGTGGCCCGCGCCGCGGCCGTGGCGCTGGACGTGCCGCTCTACCGGCACCTGGGCGGGGCCCACGCGCACGTGCTGCCGGTGCCGCTCATGAACGTGGTGAACGGCGGCGCGCACGCGGACAACAACGTCGACTTCCAGGAGTTCATGATCGTGCCGCTCGGCGCCACGAGCTTCCGCGAGGCGCTGCGCTGGGGCGCCGAGGTGTTCCACGCGCTGCACGCCGTGTTGAAGAAGCAGGGCCTGGCGACGGCCGTGGGCGACGAGGGCGGCTTCGCGCCCGACCTCAAGTCGAACGAGGACGCCTTGAAGCTGCTCGTCTCCGCCATCGAGACCGCGGGCTACAAGCCCGGCGAGCAGATCGCGCTGGCGCTGGACGTGGCCGCGAGCGAGCTGTGGCAGAAGGACGGCGGCGGCTACCTGATCGAGAGCGAGGGCGGGAAGAAGCTCACCAGCGCGCAGATGGTGGACTGGTACGCGAGCCTCTGCAGCCGCTACCCGATCGTGAGCATCGAGGATGGGCTCGCGGAGGACGACTGGGAGGGCTGGAGCCTTCTGACCCAGAAACTCGGCCAGAAAGTGCAGCTCGTGGGCGACGACCTGTTCGTGACCAACGTCGTGCGCCTCGCGCGGGGCATCCGCGACGGCGTCGGCAACTCGATCCTCGTCAAGGTGAACCAGATCGGGACGCTCACCGAGACGCTCGCCGCGGTGCAGATGGCGCAGCGGGCGGGCTGGACGTCGGTGATCTCGCACCGCTCGGGCGAGACCGAGGACGTGACCATCAGCGATCTGGCCGTGGCCACGAACGCCGGCCAGATCAAGACCGGTTCGCTCTGTCGCACGGACCGGGTGGCGAAGTACAATCAACTCCTGCGCATCGAGGAGCAGTTGGGCGCCGGCGCGTCGTACCCCGGACGGGGGGCGTTCCGCGCGTTGCGCTAGGCTTCGCTCCAGCGCGGGCGAACAAGCAGGGCCGCGGGCCAAGGGAAGGCCGCCTGGGTTCAGGCATCAGGGAGGAGGTCGACCATGAAGCAGCGTGATCGCAGCCGCCGCTTCTTCGCGCAACCGCTCGAGGGCCGGGGCCGGGCCTCGCGCGCCCGCAACATCCCACGCTGGTTCTGGGTCGCGGCCGGCCTGTGGCTGGTGTGGGTGACGGTGCTCTCGGACCACAGCTTCTGGCGGATCGCGCAGCTCCGGCGCGAGATCGCCTCGTCCGAGCGCGAGGCCGCGCGGCTGAAACGCGACACCGAGCAGCTCGAGCAGCAGGTGAGCGACCCGGAGGCGCGGAGGTTCCGCGCCGAGGAGATCGCGCGCACCCAGCACGGTTGGGCCGCGCAGGGAGAGCTCGTCTACCGCTTCCGCGGCTCGGAGCCGGCCATCGACACGACGCGGTGACGCCGCAGGTCGACCGCTACAAGCCGATGATCGCCGCCATGCGGAAGCCGAAACCGCTCACGTCGAGGCTGAACGGCTTGCCCGTCTCCGGGTCCAGCACCACTTCCCCGGTGCGCTCGTCGACCATGCGCTCGATGTGCCCGCTGCGGTAGAGCGCTGACAGCAGCACGGAATAGCGCGAGGCGAAGAACATGTGCACGCCGGCCTCGGTGTAGTAGCCGGGGCTGTCCTGCGTGTTCGCGAGCTTGAACGAGCCGCCGAGCTGGGCGTTCGTGGTGGAGTCCACGCCCGCGAGCGTTTGCTGGAACGTCGTGCGCGAGTGCGTATAGCTCACGAGCCCGCCACCCAGGAACATGCGCGCCTGGAAGTCGCCCTGGTTGTAGGGCTGCAGGTAGTAGGCGGCGCCCAGGTGCACCGGCACCGTGATCAGGTCGGCGCGCACGTTGATCGACTGCGAGAGCGCCGGCAGGTACTCCTTGGCCGTCTTGCTGCGGAGCTGGCTCAGGCCCGCGTTCACGGCCAGGCTGCGGGTGAGGAAGTAGCGCAGCTCACCGGTGAAGAGCCAGCCGAACGAGATGCCGTCGATCGGCTCGTAGCCGCGCGGCGGCGGCGTGATCACGGTGCGGTTGTAGAAGTCGATGGCGTGGTTCAGGTCGCCCGCGTCGACGCCGGTCGGCGTGGCGGACAGGCCCAGGTTGAACCGATGCACCTCGGCGGCGGCCAGCACGACCGAGGGAAGCAGCAGCAAGGCTGCGAAGCCGGCGAGCCCCGCCAGGGCTGCGGACCGCGGACGGAACAACGGGACCTCCGAGGAACTTGGGGCCGCGGCCAACGCTCTCGGCGCGCCCCGAGGTGAGGGGTGACCCGGTCAAGGCGCGGCAGCATAGCGGCCACTCGATAGTCCTGCAACCACTTGGCGGCCTCGGAGCACCCCCTGCCCCTTGACAGTTCCGGCCTGCGGACCTAACTTGGGCCTACCTGATGCGGGGTGGAGCAGCCTGGTAGCTCGTCGGGCTCATAACCCGAAGGTCGCTGGTTCAAATCCAGCCCCCGCTACCACTTGGGGCCTGACCGGAACACCGGTCGGGCCCCGATCCCTTTTTCAAGGCGCGCCTTTGGCACGCGGGCACCCCGCCGTCACGAGCCGGCGCGAGCCACCGTGAGGAGCGCGTCCACGCTCATCACCAGGAACAGCACGAACAGGTAGGCGATCGAGTACCGGAACAGCCCCTGCGCGTGCGGCACGCTTGGGGCCCGCCTCAGCCGTTCGGCTCCGAAGACAAAGAGCGCGCCGAGGATCGCGGCGCTCGCGGTGTAGAGCGGGCCCAGGCCCGCGAGCGGCGCCACCGCCAGCGTGCTCGCCACGAGCACGATCGTGTAGAGCAGGATCTGCCGCCGTGTCTCCGGTTCACCGTGCGTGACCGGCAGCATCGGCAGCCCGGCGCGCTCGTAGTCGTCCCGCCGGTAGAGCGACAGCGCCCAGAAGTGCGGCGGCGTCCACAGGAAGATGATGCTCGCGAGCAGGATCGCGGGCAGGCCCACGCTGCCCGTCACCGCCGCCCAGGCGATCAGGGGCGCCGAGGCCCCCGCGCCGCCGCCGATCACGATGTTCATGGGCGTGCGACGCTTGAGCCACACCGTGTAGAAGAGCGCGTAGTAGAGGATCGAGGCGAGTGCCAGCCCCGCGGCGAGCAGGTTCGTCGTGGCCACGAGCACGGCCATCGCCAGCACGCCGAGCGCCACCCCCAACGCGACCGCGGCGGCCGGCGGCAGCGCGCCCGAGGGCAACGGCCGCGTGCGCGTGCGGCGCATGAGCGCGTCGATGTCGCGGTCGAAGTAGTGGTTGAAGCTCGCCGCCGAGGCGGCCGAGAGCGCGATGCCGCCGAGCGCGCCCCACGCCACCGGCGCGGCCGGCCAGCCGTGCGCGGCGAGCAGCAGCGCGGGGAGCCCGGTGAAGATCACGAGCGAAACGATGCGCGGCTTCGTGAGCTCGACCCACGCCGAGAGCGTCGCGGCGCGCGAGACCGGCAGCTCGTTCGCGAGGCTCATCGCGCCACCGCCCGTTCGACATTTGCACCCGCCTGCGGCCGGAACCCGGCCTGCGGGGGATTCATCGGCGCGTTGGACGCGGCCGCCGTCGCCGGCATCGCCGCGAGCCGGAACGTGCCCACGAGCGAGAGCGCGAGCAACAGCGCCGCGTTGCCAAGGTGGAGCGCGGACACCCAAACCGGGATCCCGAGCAGCACGTTCGCCACGCCGATCGCGCCCTGCGCCAGCGCGAGCAGGAACATGGCGCGGCCGAGGTTGCGCGTGGTGACGTCCGGCGCCGAGCCGGCACGCACCGCGACCCAGGCGAGGAGCGCGATCAGCAGGTAGGCGCCGAAGCGGTGCGCCATCTGCAGGCCGACGAGGCCAGTGAACTCGGGCAGCCAGCGCCCGTTGCACGTGGGCCAGTCGGGGCAGGCGAGGCTCGCGTGGTTCGTGCTCACCATGCCGCCGAGCACGGCCTGCACCCAGATCGCCGCGGTCGCGACCGCGAAGAGCGGGAGCAGCCCGGCGCGCCGCGGGCCCGGCCGCGCCCCGTCGCGCGCGGCCTGTCGAGCCGAGAGCCCGAGCGTGAGCAGCGTCGCGAACAGCAGCAGGCCCACCGCGAGATGTCCGCTCACCACGTTCGGGTCGAGCAGCTTCCACACCGTGAGCGCGCCCAGGAGCGCCTGCGAGAGGTAGAGCGCGATCGACGTCACCGCGAGCCCGCCGAGCCGTCCGCGCGTCTCGGCCCGCGCCCAGGTCCACGCCGCGGTCGCGATCAGCCCCAGGCCCACGATCAGCGCCAGCAGCCGGTGGAACCACTCGATCAGGATATTGAACTGGAGCGGCGGGATGAGTCGCCCGTGGCAGAGCGGCCAGTCGGGGCAGGCGAGCCCGGAGCCCGTGGTGCGCACGATCGAGCCGACCACGATGAGTGCGAACATGACCGTCGCGGTGGCGAACGCGAGCCGGGCGGTGATGGCGAAGTCGCGGGCGGCGGGCATGGCTCCTCAGGGTGAACTGCGGCCGAGGAAGCTAGCACATGCCGGGGGCGCGGTGCGCCCTCAGGGCCCGACGCGGAGGTCCCCGACCGCCGCCGGCCGCGTGCGGTCGAGCGACGCGCGCAGCAGGAAGAGCGCGGCGCGCGGGGGGATCGTGGTCGTCGCCGACACCACGCCGTTGTTCACGGCGGGGGCGCGGAGGCCCTGGAGGCGGCGGAACGGGGTCTCGAGGGTCACGTTGAGCGACAGCTCGGTGGGGTTCGCGAGCACGATGCCATTGTCGAAATCGCGCCGCAGGACGCTGGTCGCGCCGGTCTGGAAATGCACGTCGTCGAACCACACGTCGCCCACCTGCGTACCGAGGAAGAACGACAGCCCCGCCACGATCGACGTCGTCGGGGTGATCACGACCTGGTACTGCTTCCAGTTCGTGTCGACGGAGAGCATCCGGTCGGCACCCGAGTTGAGCGCCAGCACGTGGATCGTGCGCGGCGCGCTGGCCTTGCACCGGAACGTGACCGAGTAGCTGTTGCCGGCAACCAGGCTCAACTTGCCCACGCTGTTCAGGCTCACGTGCCAGTCGATCGAGCTCGCGGCGGTGATGTGGACTTTCGCGGAGGCCACGCCAGCGCCGGCCGTGGTCACGTCCCGCGTCAGTGTCGCCGAGGCGGGGGAAAACGAGTTGAACGTCCAGCCGCTCGTGACGTCGGTCTCGAAGCCCTGGTTCGTGATCGCATCCGGCGCGGTGTTCGGCCAGATCATGTCGTACACGGGACCCAGCGGCTGTCCGAGCCAGCCCCTGTTCGCCCCCGTCGTGTCGGAGATGCCCGTGAGCGGGTCGACGCTGTACTCGTCGTACCAGCCCACGTAGGTCCTCTGGTCCGCGCCGCCGCCCGTGTAGGCCCAGCCGTCCCCGAGACACGTGACCGCGAGCGTGAAGCGGGCACGCGCGCAGGCGGCATCGCTGTAGATCGGGAAACCGGTCTCTTCGGACTTGATCAGCTTGTACGCGGGACTCGTCTGGCGCACGAACGCCAGCGCCGTGTCGAACGGCATGAGGCCGTTCATGAACCCCTCACGCAACTGCCCGGCGACGCCGAACCGGTCGAGCCACTGCGGCGTGTGCGCTACCCAGCCGGCGGCGTTGACGAACAGTTTCGCGTCTGGCCGCGCCGCGTGGATCGCGTCACAGAGTCTGCCCAGTTGGCGCGAGAACGCGGTGTCCATGGCCGCGGCGCCGGAATAGCCGGCGCGCGCGTAGTCGTAGGCAGGGGTTCCTGACGCCCACGACGGGGCGCGGTCGAAGTAGTCGAGGAGGAGGCCGTCGAGGGTGTAGTGCCCGGTCGCGTCGCGCTGTTTGAGCGCATTGACCAGCAGGGTCTTGACGCTGTCGGTGAACGCGGCGTTGCCCCAGTTGACGTTGTAGGTGGCGTGCGCCTTGTTGGTGCCGATGGCGTAGAGCCACGTCGAGGGCGGGTTCCGGTCCAGCAGGGGGAAGACCCGAGTGTAGTCGGCGGAAAGTGTGCTGTCGGTGCTGGGGTAGGCGTTCGGGGGTGCCACCCAGTAGTTCTGCGTGTTGAAATAGCCGAGCGTCATCGTGCCCGGGTTGAAGACGCGCAGCTGCTGGGGCACGTCCGGCCGATTGCGGCCATGGACGTTCACCCACGGCGAACAGTCGATCGTGTTGATCGCGAAGCGCGCGCGATTGCGCACCGCGGTCAGGTCCATCGGCTGGTAGAGATCCGGCGGCAGGAGTAACGGCTTGCCCTGCGAAGTGTTCCCGGCGTACGACCACACGCGCGGGAACGGGTCGTTCGTGGCCGTCGCGGGCGCCGCGATCAGGAGCGCGAGCGGGAGTGCGAGCAGGATCCGGCGCAACGTCAGCCTCTTCCCCGAGACGCCCGCGGGCCGCGCGGCCGGTGCGATGTGGTGTGAGAGCATGTCCCTGGGTTATCGGCCGTCTGCGGGGGCGCCCGCAGCCGCATCAGGGGACCGTCCTGCGCGTGTTCGCGCAGGGTATAGTCCGCTCATGCAGAACGCACAGCCGGCCGGGGCGGGGCTCGATCCGCGGCCGCACGTGAACGGCGATGGGCCGATGCCGCGCGGGAGCGAGTCCGTGATGCCCGCGCTCGCGACCGAGCGCGCGTGGTGCCGCGAGGCGCTGCTTCGCGTGTCGCGCACGTTCGCGCTCAACATCCGCTGCCTCTCGGGTCGCATGCTGGAGTCAGTAAGGCTGGCCTATCTGCTGTGCCGTGCCGCCGACGCGCTCGAGGACTCGTGGCCGGGGCCACCCGCCGACATGGCGGCACGCTTCGACGCGCTGGTCGCCGCGCTCGACGGCGACGAGCCGTCCGCGGCCCGGCTCGCGCACGGCGCCACGTCGTTGAACGGCCGCTCCGACGTGGCGCTGCTCGTCCGGCTGCCCGCGCTGCTCCACGTGCTCGCCGCGCTCGATCCGCGAGACGCCGACGACATCCGCCGCTGCGTGCGCACGATGGCGCTCGGGATGAAGCGCTTCGCCACGCGCGCCGCCGAGCGCGGTCCGACGGTGCCCTACCTCGACGACGACGCCGAACTGCACGAGTACTGCTACGTCGTGGCCGGCTGCGTCGGCGAGATGCTGACGCGGCTGCTCGAGCACGGGATGCCGGGCGACCGTTCCGAGGTCGCCGCGCGCCGGCTGGCCTTGGCACCCGTGGTCGGCGAGGCGCTCCAGCTCACGAACATCCTGCTCGACTGGCCCGTGGACATCCGCGCGGGCCGCTGCCACGTGCCCGCGTCCTGGCTCGCGCGCCACGAGCTCACGATCCGCCAGCTGCTGGGGCACTCGGACCGCGCGCGCGAGCTGTCGCTGCGGCTCGCGGGCCTCGCCCACGACGCGCTCGATCGCGTGCCCGACTACCTCGACACCATCCCCACGCGCGAGCACCGCTACCGGCTCTTCTGCTTGTTGCCGGCGCTGTGGGCGCGGGCGTCGCTGCGGCTCGCGATGCGCGAGCCCGAGTTTCATGCGATCGCCCGCAGGCCGCGGCTGTCGCGGGCGAGCGTCATGAGCGAGGCGCTGCTGGGGTTCGTCGCGCACGGCAGCCACGCGGCGACCCGCCAGGCGCTGGGCGGCGTGTGGTCGATCGACGGACCGTGAGCGCCGGGAATCGCCCGGCTCGCGTCACGATCCCGCTGGCCGTGACCGCGCTCGCCGTGGCGGTTCACGCCGGCGCCCTGCCGACGTATTTCGCGCAGGACGACATCACGTTCCTGTTCCGAGCGGCCCACCACATTCCCCATCCCGGGCTGACGCGGCTGCTCTCGGCGGGGCTTGCGATCTCCCTCGAGCACGGCGTCTTCGGGCTCTCGCCGCTCGGATATCACGTCGTGAACCTCGCGCTGCACGCGCTCAACACGCTCGGCGTCCACGCGCTGGCGCTGAGATGGACGCGCAGCTCCTCGTCCGCATGGCTCGCCGCGATCGGTTTCGGCACGTCCTCGATCGCGTTCACACCGCTTCATTGGGTGACCGGGATCGTCGAACTCCTCACCACCGCGCTGCTCCTGGGCGCGACGCTGATCCACCTCCGGCCGGGTGCCGCCGGGCCCTGGCGCGTGGTCGGCGCGCTGCTGCTGCTGGTCGCCGCACTGCTCTCCAAGGAGGCGGCGATCCCCTGGGTGGGGGTCATGGTCGCGGTCGGCGCGCTGAGCGGGCAGGGCCGGACGGCGCTTCGAGCGCTCCTTCCCGCAGGCGTTCTGACCATCGCGTTCATCGGCTATCTCGTCGCGGGCGGCATCGCCTTGGACACCGCGCGCCACGGCGCCTATGCGCTGACGCTCTCGCCGGAGTTCCTGACGGCGAATCTCGCGACCTACATCGCGTGGAATCTCGCGGCGTGGAACCCGATCCCGGACCAGGCCGCGGTCGCGGATGCCGGCGCCTGGCACGTCGCGGCGCCGTTGTGCGTCATCATCGCGTTCGTCATCGGCCGGCTCCCCGCACCGCGCCGGCTCCCGTTCTATATGGGCCTCTTCTGGTGGCTGGCGTTCCTGCTCCCGGTGCTGCTGCTCGAGCATCACACGTACTACTACTACCTCTACGTGCCGTGGGTCGGCGGCTCGATCGCGCTGGCGGCGCTGCTGACCGGCGCGCTGGAGACATGGAATGCGCGCAGGGCGCCGATGGTCTGCGCGGCCGCCGCGACGATCGCCGTCGCGCTCCAGTGGCGCGACATCGCGTACCGCTCAAGTGCGGTGCACGACGCGCTGCCGGTGGACCGCACGCTCCGGGATGCGCTGCTCACCCGGCACGCGGTCCTCGGGCTCCGCGCGGCGAGCCTGCCCGAGGGCACGCCGGTGGGCTTCGTCAATCCGGTCCCGCGGGCGGCAACCGGACCCACCCGGACCCGCGTGTCGTTCGAGGCGCCCGCCGGCGATGCGGACGCGTACGTGCCGCTGGAAGCGGCGCTCCGCGGCGGTGAGACGCTGGCGCTCCTCGTGCCGGAGGTGCGCTATCGCGGCTTCGCGACGACGATCCCGTACGACTGGCTCGACGTGGAGTGCTTCTACTACGAGCAGCGCGGATGGCTGGAGCGCTGGGGCAAGGGCGCGCAGGCGCTGCGCGGACAGGCGCGCGTCCAGCGTGCGGCGGGTCAGGGGCTGGCGGCCGACAGCACCGATCGCCGGATCCGGGCGCTCGGCGACTCGCTCGCGGATCCCGGCGCGCGCCGTCTCACAGCATCATCTCGTAGTAGATGATCGGGGCGCGGAAGAACACCCGGCGCGACGTCTCGCGGAAGCCACACTTCTCGTAGAACGGGCCCGCGCCCGCGGCATGGTCGTAGGCGTCGAGGCGGATCGCGTCAGCGGGCCACGCGCGCGCCACGTGCACCGCACCCTCGATGCAGGCGCGCCCGACACCGCGGCGCTGGCGCGACGGGTCCACGGCCATGTCGTACAGGAACAGCGGCCGTCGCACGCGCGTGAACCACGGCCGATCGTACTCGGACGGCTTCTTGGGCTGGAGTCGCAGCGTGCCCACGATGCGGCCGCGCTCGCGCAGCACGTAGACGCGCGACCTGTCCATGGCCTCCGCCACCTTCTCGACGGTCACGAGGTGCGACCAGTGGCCGCGCCCGTATTCGCGCGTCAGCTTCTCGGCGGCGGCGTTCCGCAGCTCGACGATCCGCGCCACGTCCTCCGGCATCGCCGGTGCGAACTTGGACGCCATCAGGCCGTGGGCTCCGGCTCGGGCACGCGCTCGGCCGCCTCGCGCTCCGCAGCCTCGCGCGCGGCGACCTCGCGCAGCCGGAAGCACACCCACACCGCGCCGCCCAGCACCACCAGCGCGCAGATGCTGGTCGCGATCGGCGCTCCCCAGCGCTCGGCGACCGCGCCGGCGAACAGCGAGCCGAATGGCGCCGTGCCGATGAAGAACAGCGTGTAGAGGCTCATGACGCGGCCACGGTAGCGGTCTTCCACGGTGAGCTGGATGAGCGTGTTCGAGCTCGACACGTAGAGGATGAGCCCGAAGCCTGCGAGTGCGGCGAAGCCCATCATCGCCGGCAGCCAGCGCGCCCACGCGAATCCGGCGAGCCCGATGCCGGCCGCGATCAGCCCGATCAGCAGGTGGTGTCTCAACGCCCAGCGCTCGCGCGTCACCGCCATGCGCACCGCCGCGACCAGCGAGCCCGCGCCGAACGCGGAGAAGAGCCAGCCGTAGACGTCCGCCGAGGCCTTCAGAACGTCGCGCGTGTAGACCGGCAGCAGCACGCTGAACTGGAAGCCGAGTCCCGAGATGACCGCGAGCAGCACGAGCAGGTGGCGGATGCTGCGGTTGCCCCACGCGTAGGCGAAGCCCTCCCGCATCGTCAGGCGCTTGCTCCCGGCCGCGCCCGCCGTGGCAGCGGGCGCGCCGCGCATCATCGCCAGGCACACGAGCACGGCGACGTAGGAGACCGCGTTCAACCAGAAGCACCCGGCCTCGCCGATCGCGGCCAGCATCACGCCCGCGACCGCCGGCCCGAGGATGCGCGCCATGTTGAACGCGGCGGAGTTGAGCGCGATGCCGTTCGGCAGGTCCTCCTTGCCGGTCATCTCGACGATGATCGACTGGCGCGCGGGCAGGTCGAACGTGTTGGCGATGCCGTAGGCCACAGCGAGCACGATCACCATCCACGGCCGTACCACCCCCGCGCTCACGATCCACGCCAGCGCCGCGGCCTGGAGCAGGAACAAGCTCTGCGTCACGAGCAGCAGCCGGCGCTTGGGCGTGTGGTCCACGACGACGCCGGCCCAGAGCGCGAGCGGGATCACGGGCGCGAACTGCGCGAACGACAGCAGGCCGAGCATGAACGCCGACGACGTCAGCCGGTGCATGAGCCAGCCCTGAGCCACCGACTGCATCCAGGTCCCGACGAGCGAGATGAGCTGACCTGTGAAATACAGCCGGAAATCGCGGTGGCGGAACGCGCGCAGGCCGTCGTGGAGGGGCGGGCGCGCAGCGCGGGGGGCGGTTACGGACATGAGCGGCGCGACTCTACCATCGCGGCGCGGGGTCGGGTTCCCTCCCGCGCTCCGCTCCCCACGACGCCGGTTGGTGCGGCATGGGCGCGGCCGAGTAGCGCTTCATGAATAGCTCGGGCTAGCCTCTCGCGCATGGCCGATGAGCTTCGTTTCCCCGCGGGGTTCCTGTGGGGTGCGGCGACGAGCGCGCACCAGGTCGAGGGCGGGAACACCGCGAACGACTGGTGGCGATTCGAGCAGCGCAAGGGCGCGATCCGCGGTGAGCGCAGCAGCGGCGACGCCTGTCGCCATTGGGAGCTGTTCGATGAAGACTTCGCGCGGGCCGCGGCGGACGGGCACAACGCGCACCGGCTGTCGTTCGAGTGGAGCCGGCTCGAGCCCACGCGCGGGCAGTTCGACCCCGGCGCCGTGGCGCACTACCACGACGTGCTCGCCTCGCTCCGGCGGCATCGGCTCACGCCGGTCGTCACGCTCCACCACTTTACAAACCCCTTGTGGGTCGCCGACGCGGGGGGCTGGGAGGTGCGCGACACCGTCGATCGGTTCGAGGCGTTCGTGCGATTCTGCGCCCGGGAGTACGGCGCGGAAGTCGACTGGTGGTGCACGGTGAACGAGCCCGAGGTGTACGCGTTCCGCGGCTGGAGCGAGGGCGTGTGGCCGCCCGCCGTGCACGACGATTCGCGCGCGCTGTCGGTGATCGCGAACCTGCTCGAGGCGCACGGCCGCGCCTACCGCGTCCTCAAGTCGGAGGATCGGACCGACGCGGACGGCGATGGCATGGCCGCGAACGTCGGCTTCGCCAAGCATTACACGCAGCTCGAGCCGATGCGCGCGTGGAACCCGCTCGACCACCTGCAGGCGTACTTCGAGAACCGCGTCTTCATCGAGGCCGTCGAGCGCGCCGCCGTGGACGGCTCGATCGACCTCTCGATTCCCGGCGCGCGCAGCGTGCGCCGGGAGTTGCCCGAGCTGAAGGGCGCGCTCGACTGGTACGGGCTCAACTACTACACGCGCTGGATGGTGCGCTCGCTGTCGCCCAACCCGCACGTGGCCCGGCGCGGGGCGCCCACCACGGATCTCAACTGGGAGCTGTGGCCGGAGGGCCTCGAGCGCGCGCTCGTGCACGCGGGGCGCCTCGGGCGGCCCGTGCTCGTCACCGAGAACGGCGTCGCCGACGTGTACGACGTGCTCCGGCCGTGGGGGATCGTGGGCTTCGTGGAGGCGATGCATCGCGCGCTCTCCGGCGGCGTGCGCGTGCTCGGCTACTTCCACTGGTCGCTGCTCGACAACTTCGAGTGGGCGGACGGCTTCCACGGGCGCTTCGGGTTGTATGCCGTCGACTTCGAGCGCGACGATCGCCCGCGCACGCGGCGCGCGAGCGCTGAGGTCTACGCTCGCATCGCGCGCGCGAACGCACTCACCGCGGACGCGCGCACCGCGGCGGTTGATGCCATACGCAACCGTCGCTAGACTGCGCCCCGCTCGAGCCCCACGACCGATCGGAGAATCGAACGATGTGCCCGTTCTGCAAGGACAAGCCGTGCAAGGTCGTGGAGCGCCCGGATGGCCGCCTCGCGTGCGAGTGCGGCAAGCACTCGTGGCCGAACGCCGCCGTCTACGCCGAGACGCTGCGGACCGTGAACCTCACGATCGTGAACGCCGTCCACAACTGGACGCAGAGCTTCTGACCTGGCGCGCGGGCGCTTCGCGCCCGCGCCGAACCGGCTAGGCGGCCACGGGCAGCGCCAGCGCCTTCAGCTCCTTCGGCACGTCGTCCATCTCCACCAGCTCGGGACACACGCCCCAGACGCCGTGACGCCGCGCGTAGGTGGCGCCCTCGTCCAGCGTCACCAGCCCGCCGGCGCGCAGCTCGCACGCGATCACCTTGAGCTGGCTCGACCGGATCTCGTGCAGCGTGCGCTCCGCGTTCGGCATCATGCCGACGCCGCGCGGGTTCACCGGGCCGATCACGAAATCCGGCGTGCCCGTGCCGAGCTCCCACGTCGCGGCGCGCGCGAGCAGGTGGCCGAGGTTGCGCGTCTCGAAGCCCACGAGCCAGTGGCGCTGGTGCGCGAAACGCACCACGCGCTCGAAGAACCTGGGCTGGTTCGCCGCCAGCGCCAGGTCGGTGGCGCCGGCGGCCACGGCGATGCCGCGCACGGCCTTGGCGTTGAACAGCGCCACCTCGCGCTCCATGCGCGGCAGCACGCGCGACGCCAGGTCGCCCGCGAGGCTCATCGGCAGCAGGTTCATGGCCGCGTGGCCGGCGCGCTTGCCGGCGCGCGACGTGCGGCTCTCCACGTCGCCGGGGTCGGCGAGGAACACCGGGTCCCAGCGCAGGTCCTCGGCCGGCGACGTGTTCGCCACGCGGGCGAAGATCGGCAGGTCTTTATTCAACTCGGCCAGAGCCTCTCGTACGTCGAGTGTCGGCGGCGCGATCACGCCCTGCGCCCCCGCGGCCACGCCCTTCACCAGCGCCACGGCGAGCGACTCGGGCTCCTTGAAGCGCGACGCCACCTCGAGCTGGCGATCGCGCGTGGTGCGCACGGGCTGGTCCAGCGACGACACGCCGAGCAGGAGCCGCGGCACCTCGGGCAGCATGCGCCTGCTCATGACGCCACCTCGCGGGCTTCGCCGTCGGCCTGGATGCTGTGACGCACCGCCTCGAGCACGCGCGCCACGCGCGTGGCCCGCGGCACGGAGAGCGCGTCGCTCGCCGCGGCGTCGCCGGCCAGCGACTTCAGGTAGCCCTCGGCGATCGCCGAGGCCTCACCGCCATCGAAGCGCGCCGTCCCCGGCTCGCTCGCGGCCACGACACGACCCTGGAGCCCGGGCATGTCCATCTCCAGCGCGTCGTCCGAGACGATGACGCGGCCCTCGCCGCCCGAGCCCTCGATGACCATGGCCGCGCACGGGTATCCCGGAACGCTCCACGAGGTCTCGATCTTGGTGGCGAGGCCGTTCGCGAAGCGCGCCTCCACCTGGCACTCGTCGAACCAGTCGCCGTAGAGCTTCTGCCCGGTGGCCTTCACGCCCGCGATGGGCCCGAACGCCGCATCCAGGAGCAACACGAGGTCGGCGAGGAGAAAGTCGAGCACGTCCTGCGCCGGGGCCACGAGCGGCGAGAACACGCGCGACACCGAAGCCGACGCGCGGACCTGCGTCACGCGCTCGGCCGAGAGCGCGCCGCTCCGGCGGGCGCGCGCGAACGTCGGCTGGAACATCACCGCCGCGCCCGCGGCCGTGGCCTTGTCGCTGCCGGAGAGCACGGCCGCGATGCGGGTCGCGATCTCCCCCGGCATCGCGGCGAGGCCGTGCACGAGCACGCCCAGGCCCGTGGCCACCGCGCGCTCGACGATCGCCAGCGCCTCGCTGGCCGGCGCGCTCACGACGACCGAGTCGCAGGCGTGCTTCTCGAGCCAGCGCTCCAGCGAGGACTCCGACGGGGCCCCGAAACCCACCCCGCGCACGAACCGGCGCAGGTCGCCGCGCGGCTCCACGAGCCCCACCACCTCGGCGAACGGGTGCATGGCGAAAGCACAGGCGTAGTCGACGCCGGTGCGACCCAGCCCCGCGACCACGATGCGCTGCTTCGTCGTGGTCTCGTTCGAGACGCTGGGTTGTTTCTCGGCCATTGCGGCGGAAGGTCGGGCCATCGTGTCGTCGTCCTTGTCGATACGGGAAGGTGAAGCTACTGGCAGCCCGCGCCGGCGGCAAACGCCGGCGCGGCGAGCCCTCAGGCGGTGAGCTTGAACTCGATGCGAACGTCCTCGCGATCGGACTCGCTGATCTTGAACAGTTCGGCGCGCTCGAGCTGCATGCCCTGCGCCACCCACGAATCCGGGATCTGCTCGATCCGGGTGTTGAACAGCGTCACGACGTCGTTGTAGTACTCGCGACGGTCGGAGATCGAGTTCTCCAGCTCGCTGATGCGGCTCTGCAGCTGGCGAAATCCCTGGTCCGCCTTGAGGTCGGGGTAGTTCTCCGCCACCGCCAGGATGCCGCCGAGCGCCCGCCCGATCATGTTCTCGGCCTCCGCGCGCTGCCCCACCGTGCGCGCCGATTGCAGCGACGCCCGCGCCTCGGCCAGGCGATCGAACACGGCCCGCTCGTGCTGCATGTACGCCTCGCACGTCTTCACCAGCTTCGGGATCTCGTCGTGGCGCTGCTTCAGGAGCACGTCGACGTTCGCCCACGACCGCCCGATGTTGTTCTTGAGCTCCACGAGCCCGTTGTAGAGCGAGAGGAAGTAGCCGATCGAGCCCACGACCACGAACCCGATCGCCGCCACCCACAGGATCTCCGCCGGATGCATCGTCTTCTCCCTTCCCAGGTGCCGCGGCACCCGCCTGCGCGGGTACCCGGCGGCGGCCTTCAGCGCCGGAGCGGCACGCCGCCGCTCGTCATGAAATCCACGCAGAACCAGAGTGCGAACATGATCAGCAACGGCCCGCCGACCAGCCCCGCGAATGCCTTGAGCCCGTACTCCATGGTCATCGTCTTCTCGCTGTGGTCGCTGATCAGCAGCGCGGGGTCGCGCCGGCCCTTGCGGATCACCGCCATGCAGCGCTCGTCGTGCTGGCGCACGTACCGCGCACCGATCGCGTCGGTGCCCGTGGCCTCGAGGACCTCTTCGTCCATCGACACCTCGACCGCGCGCGGGCGCGGCTCGGCGCGGCCGAGCACGTAGACGGCGCGCCCGTCCTCGAGCGTGCGCTCGCGGAAGCGCATCGGCCCCATGCTCCACAGGTGGCGCATGCCGAGCGCGCGGGCCTCCATGAAGCTCGCGTACGGCTCGGGCACGCCGAAGCCGTGCGTCTCCTCGCTCACCACCTGGCCGGCGCGGACGTCCGCGTCCTGCGGGTAGATGAGCGCGGTGCCGGTGCCGTCGTCGATGAAGAACGGATGCCCGGAGCGCTCGCGGTGCACCGTGTGCCACTGCTTCAGGCCCTTGTTCGACTGGCGCAGCGTCTGGAGCTCCACCTCCCACCACACGCAGTCCTTCTCGGTGAACGGCGCGCACGTCCTGCTGCGGCTGCGCAGCGTTCCCTGCAACTCGACCAGTCCCATGGCGAGCGAGCGCACCTTCGCGGTGGGCGTGTCGCGGATCAGCCGCTGGACGCGGAGCGCGCGGAGGCCGCGGTGGAATGCCAGGCCGCCCAGGCTCGCGACGAGCGCACAGCCGGCCGGATAGAGGAGGCCGATCATCAGAACCGCCCCGCCACGAGCGGGCTCGCGGCGTACGCCAGGTAGCAGAGCCCGGCGAGCGTGAGCGCCGGGCCCACGGCCACGAGCGCCGCACGCCACCACGGCGGCCGCAACGCGCGCACGTCGGGCGGGCTCGTGAACACACGCGGGCCGGTGCCCGCGCGGTCGTCGCCCACGAGCCACAGCTCCGCCGTCGCCGCGGGATCGCCCGCGGTGATCGTCGTGGCCAGGCCGTCGTCGGTACCGGTGGCGGCCAGCTCGGCGATCTCGATGGCTTCGGCCACATGCTCCGCACGCGCCACCGCGAGCACGGTGATCTCCGCGCCGATCTCCAGGGCGCGTTCGAGGATGCGCAGCGGCGCGCGGCGGTCGCGCAGCCAGCGGATCTCGGCATTCGACTCGAGCAGGTCGACGAGGCGGTCGGGAAGTGGATCGCCGGCGCTCAGCGTGCGGTCCGCGGTCACCGGCAACTGCCACTTGGCGCGTTCGGGCGAGACGAACGCCGACGGCCCGTCGCTCTCGAGCTCGAACGGCCGGCGTTCGGCCACGGTGCCCCCCACGCGCGCACGCTCGCCGCAGACGTCCAGCTCGTATCCCGCGCAGCGCTTGCCGGAGAGCGGCGCGAACAGCGGGCTCACGAGGGCGACGCGGCCGCGGACGAGCACCCAGCCCGAGGACTCGGCGGTGAGCGGCGCCTCGACGAGCGCAGCGAGCGCCTGCCGCTGCCGGAGCGCGCGGCGGCCAGCAGCGAACAGCGGGCCACCCGCCACCACGCATGCGGAGGCGATGAGCAGCCCGAGGGCCGTCGCGGGGACCGGGTCGAGGAGTGCCATGTCCCCGGCACTATCGGCAGGTGGGACTTGGAGTTTGAGCGCCTTCACCCGACGCTTGGAAACGGCCACTTGAATCGATTCGATGTTTCTGGAATCATAGAAATATGGCACCAACGATCGGGACACCAGATATCGGGCAAGCCACGGCCCGGGCCGCCGACATGTTCGCGGCGCTCGGGACCGAGGTCCGGCTCCGGATCCTCCGCCTGCTCCTCTCCGCCCATCCGGCGGGGATGGTCGCGGGCGAGATCCAGGCCGAGCTCGGGATCCCCGCCTCCACGCTCTCCCACCACCTGGAAAAGCTGCGCGGCGAAGGGCTCGTGACGTTCCAGCGCGAGAGCACGTTCCTCCGCTACCGGGCGCACACCGCCGCGCTTCAGGAGCTGCTCGGATTCTTGTTCGCCGAGTGCTGCTCGCGCACCGGAGCCGTCGATGCCAACGCGATCATCCAGCTGACCGAGATCGAACCACCGAGGAGAAATCCATGACCGAGCTGAAGGACGTCGTGCGCGAGAAGTACGGTGAAGCGGCGAAACGGGCGGTGAGCGGCGAGAAGGGGTCGTGCTGCAGCTCCAGCTGCTGCGGCGGCGACCCGGCGGACCCGATCACGTCGGATCTCTATGCCGCCACGGAGACGAGCGAGCTGCCGGAGAACGCCGTGCGGGCGTCGCTCGGCTGCGGCAACCCCACGGCGCTCGCCGAGCTGCGCCCCGGTGAGACCGTGCTCGACCTGGGCTCGGGCGGCGGCATCGACGTGCTGCTCTCCGCGCGCCGCGTCGGTCCCACCGGCAAGGCGTACGGCCTCGACATGACCGACGAGATGCTGGCGCTGGCGCGGCGCAACCAGGCCGAGGCCGGCATCACGAACGTCGAGTTCCTGAAGGGCGAGATCGAGGCCATCCCGCTTCCGGGGGCTTCGGTGGACGTGATCATCTCCAACTGCGTCATCAACCTCTCCGGCGACAAGGACCGCGTGCTGGCCGAGGCGTTCCGCGTGCTCAAGCCCGGCGGGCGGTTCGCGGTGTCGGACGTCGTGGTGCGCGGGGCGGTCCCCGCGAAGATCCGCACGAGCATGGAGCTGTGGGTGGGTTGCATCGCCGGGGCGCTCGAGGAGCGCGATTACGTCGCCAAGCTCGAGCGTGCGGGCTTCGTGAACGTCGGCGTCGAGCCGACGCGCGTCTACGACGTCTCCGACGCGAAGGCGTTCCTCGCCAGCGATGGCGTGGATGCCGACGCGATCGCGCAGCAGGTCGCCGGCCGCTTCATCAGCGCATTCATCCGCGCGACGAAGCCGCGGGCCTAGCGCAGGCGGGCGGCGGGGTCAGCGGGCGCTCATCAGCGCCCGCCCCCCGTCGATCGCCATGCACGCGCCGGTGATCCAGCCCGCCTCGTCGGAGAGCAGGAACAGGATCAACGCCGCGATGTCCGCGACGCTCCCCACGCGCCCCAGCGGGTGCGTGGACTTGCTGCGCTCGAGGAACGCCGGGTAGTCGGCGACGGCGTTCGCGACCGTGTGCAGCTCGGTCACGACCACCCCCGGGCTCACCGCATTCACGCGCACGCCATGCGGCGCGAAGTCCAGCGCCGCGCAGCGCGTGATCATGTCCACCGCCGCCTTGCTCACGCAGTAGGCCGCGAGCCCGGCGTACGGGCGGGTGCTCGCCACCGACGACAGGTTGACGATGCTCCCCTTCTTCTTCTTGAGCGCCTCGGCCGCCGCACGCGTCATCAGGTAGAGCGACCGCGCGTTGCTGTCCATGACCCGGTCCCACTCCGCGGGCGCCGTGGCGTCGATCGCGCCGTTGCCAATGACGCCGGCGGCGTTGATGAGGCCGTCGAGACCGCCGAACGCACGCTCGCACTCGGCAGCCCAGCGCCCGCACGTCGCCTCCTCGCGGACATCGCCCTCGAGCACGAGCGCCTGCCCGCCTGCCCGGCGCACGCCCTCGGCCGCCTCTTCGAGCCGCGCGCGCCGCCGGCCGGCCACCGCGACCGCGGCGCCCTCCGCGCCGAGCGCCAGCGCACACGCGCGCCCGATGCCGCTCGAGCCGCCGGTCACCAGCACGCACCTGCCGGCGAAACGCTGGCGATCGGTCATGGGACGTTTCTGGAGCGGTCTAGAACACCAGGCCGAACGTCACGGGCACGACCTGCACCTGGTCGGCGTCGATCATGCCCTTGTTGCTGTAGACGTTGTCGATCCGGCCCTCGATGTAGCCGCTCACAGCGCTCCCGAGCTTGAACACGGCGCCGAGCCCCGCGTTGATGCCGAAGTCGGTGCTGCTGGAGCCGGTGACGTTCGGGATGCCGCTGATGTCGGTCTTGGTGTTGTACGCACCGAGCCCGGCGACGATGTACGGGCGAAGGAACCCCGAGTGCATGAGGCTGTACTGCACGTTCGCGATGCCGGCGAAGATCTGCCCCGTACCGGTGGCACCCGGCGTCGCCAGCGTCACGTCCTTCACGTCGAACTTTGAGAACGTGAAGTCCACCCGCGGCTGGATCGGGAGCTGGTGCAGGTTGAAGCGCACGAAGCCCTGGCCGTTGAAGCCGGTGTTGAACGCGTCGCTCGCATCCGACACCGGCACCGAGACGCCGCCGCCGATGCCGAAGCTGACGATGCGGTTGGAACCCATGTCCGCGGTGCCGCCCATCTGGGCGTGAGCTACCGCCGAAAGCGTGAGGAGCGCGAGCGGGACGAGCACGAGCCGGGTGAATTTGCCGAACATGGGGAGCCTCCCTGGACTGGAGTTGCGATCGCGGGACCCTCTCGCGACCCTGCGCGGCCGGTGAACCGTTCGGGCGGACCTTACGCCGTCCGGCCCTGACCCGCGAGCGGACCGGGGCTGTGCCCCGCGTGCGCTCAGCCTTTCGCCGCGCTCGAGCCCTCGAGCTCGCGCTGGCGCATCTCGCGCTTCACGTCGCCGCGTCCGCGCACGTAGCCGAACTGGTAGACGAGCAGGAACGCCATCGTGTGCACCACCCACCAGCCGAACTTCAGGAACTCCAGGCCTTCCGGAAGCGTCATGATCCGCTGTCCCCTTCGAAAAGCGCGGTGCTGCCAGCCCCCAGCTCGCGCAGGAACCCGCGATCGGCCTCGAGCACGTCGTCGAGCACGATCTCGGCCGGCGGCTGCCAGCGCACCGCGTGCACCTCGGCGCCGGGCGTGAACCGGAACGAGTCGAGCGTGCAGCGCACGAACACGATCTCGACATGAAGCCCATGCGCATACTCGTGCGCGACCGTCTTCAGACGCTCGAACGGGGTGGTGCCCACGCCCAGCTCTTCGCGGACCTCGCGCACGATCGCCTGCTCCGGTGTCTCGCCGGGCTCGATCTTGCCGCCCGGGAACTCCCACTGCAGGCCGAGGGCGCCGCCCGGCGGACGCTGCGTCATCAGCAGCCGCGGCCCGTCCCAGACCACGGCCGCGGCGACGGCGACGCGCTTCACGCCGGCGAGACCCGCGGCGTGCGGCCGCGGGGCACGCGCGCGAGGCCCGGGTCCCGGTCGGGTTCGCGGCGGCCGCGGGCCGCCTCGGCGAGCGCCGCCTCGAAGCGCGCGAGGTAGCGCCGGTCGCCGGCCTCGCGGGCGGCGATCGCCTCGCGCGCGGCGGCGCACAGCGCGTGCGCCTGGTCGTTCGTGGGCCGGCCGCGCTTGAGCGCCTTCGGCAGCTTGAGGTAGTTCGGCTGCGAATCAATCAGCAGCGGCGAGCGGGCGAGCGCCCACAGGTCGCACTGCCGCTCGCCGCGCGGCACGAGGCCGCGCGCCTGGAGCAGGTGCGTGTACTCGTGGGCGATCGTGAACAGCTGGAGCTGGCGCGGCCGCACCCACACCCCTGGGCGCTCGGGATCGAGCGAGCCCCAGCCGAGCACGCCGCGCTTCTGCGCCAGGCCGACGCGGATGTTCACGCCCTCGAGCTCGGGGAAGAAGCGCCGGGCGAACTCGAGATACTCGAGGATGCGCTCGCGGTGCGGGGAGCGCAGGACGAGGCGCGACGGCGTCCAGCGCGGGCGTTCCGGCCCGAGATCGAGCGCGAGTTGCTCGAGCAGCTTGGGACCGCGCCGGCGGCGGCCGCCGCCGTTCGGCCGCCGCGCCGGCCCGGGCTCGGCGACCGCGAGCGCCGTCGCCCGCCGCGGGGCGCTGGACAGCTGCATCGTGCTCGCGAGCGACAGCTCGCGGCGGGCTCGCTCGTGCTTGCGGCGCGACAGCAGGCGGAGCAGGCGTGTGAGCAGTGCGGGGCGGGGCATCGAGGCCAGTGTTCACGATGCGGGTCCCGCGGGTCAATCGAGCGAGCCCGAGGCGCTTCCTTCCAAAGCCACGTGCGCTCGGGCATGCTCCGCCGCCTCATGGAACCAGTGGAGCCAGTGGACCCAGACTCGCCGCCACAGCTGACCGCCGTGGTCCCCGCCTACAACGAGGTCGAGAGCCTGCCGCCGCTGCTCGCCGAGCTGCGCGCCGCGCTCGATGCCACCCGAGAGCACTGGGAGCTGGTGCTGGTGGACGATGGCAGCACCGACGGCACCGAGGCGCTGCTCCGGGCCGAGGCCGCCCGCGATCCACGGCTCGTGATCGTGCGCTTCGAGAAGAACGCGGGCCAGAGCGCGGCGCTGGCCGCGGGCCTGACGCGCGCGCGCGGCGAGGTCGTGGTGACGCTGGATGCCGATCTCCAGAACGATCCCGCCGATATTCCCACACTGCTCGCTGCGCTCGCAGACGCCGACGTGGTCTCGGGGGTGAGGGCCAAGCGCCACGATTCATGGATCCGTCGCGTGTCGTCGCGGGTCGCGAACGCCACGCGGCGCGCGGTGATCGGCGATGCGATCACCGACATCGGCTGCTCGCTCAAGGCCTATCGGCGCGAGGCGCTCGTGGGCCTGCCGATGTTCGTCGGCGTGCACCGGTTCCTGCCCGCGCTGTGCGCGTTCCGCGGCGCGCGCGTGGTGGAAGTGCCGGTGCACCACCGGGCGCGCACGCGCGGCGTGAGCAAGTACGGCATGGGTAACCGCCTCTGGCGCGGCATCCACGACCTGGTCGGCGTGTCGTGGCTCAAGCGCCGGCTGCTCCGCTATCGGGTCCGGAGCGACTGAGGCGGTTGCGCCGCCGGCACTTACGCCGATCGCACCGGGCCCGATGCTTGCGCCACCGACGTGGCGCTCGTAGGGTGGTGTCCGCGCTCGCCCTGATCGATCAAGGAGGATCCTTCACGTGAGAAGACACGCTGCTTCCCTGCTCGCGGCGCTCGCCGCGACCGCTGTCCTCACCGCCGCGACGACCTGTTCCGCAGGCGGCCTCACCGGCATCGATGGCATGATGTCGACCGTGCTGCAGGAAGGCCAGAGCTCGTTCTCGGGCCTCGCCATCCGCGGACGTTTCCACGACCCGCGGTTCCTCGACGCCGTGGACTTCCTGCCCACCGTCGAGTACTGGCGGAACAGCAGCACGATCAATGCGTTCGGCCTGAACGCCGTGCGCCGCGACGCCACGCTCGGTGCCGACGTGCGCTACCTCTTCCCCGGCGAGATGTGGCGCTTCTATGCCGGCGGCGGCTACTCGATTCATTTCCTCTCGGCCGAGGTGCACGCGCCCGTGGCCGGGCTCGAGGACGCGAACGACTCGCTCACGAAGGGCGGGCTCACCGTGCTCGGCGGCGTGGCGTTCGGCACCACGTCACGGGTCGGGAACTTCATCGAGCTGAAAGGCCACCTGGTGGGCGGCTTCCGCCAGCTCAAGATCAACATGGGGCTGAGCTGGAATCGGTAGCCTGATTCCCGTGGCCCCCTCGCCACGACGCGGTAGAATCGGGCCATGCTCTCCGGATCGAACCGGATCGGCCTGATGGCGCTGTGCGTCCTGCCGGCGCTGGGCTTCGGTGTGCACGTCCCGGGCCCGCTCCCGGTGGCTTCGTACATCAGCGCCTGCGGCGGCTCGGGCCAGTCGCCCACCGTGCGCACGAGCTACGTCACCGCGCGCCGGCCGGCACCCCGGCCGAAGTCAGCACCGGTCGAGATGTTCGAGGGCGAGGCGAAACCCACGCGTACGTACGAGGCCGTCGGCTCGGTGCTCGTGCTGGCGCACGTCTCCGGCACGGGCAGCGGCGAGCTCACCGACCGCGCGATGCAGGCGGCACGCGAGATGGGTGGCGACGCGCTCGTGGACGTCCACATCGACGATGCGGCGAGCCTTGAGCCCCCGGCTGGCCCCGTCGGCCGGCTCGGCCTGCGGGCCTCGGTCGTGCGCTGGAGCGATGGACCGATCAGTAACTGAACCCCAGCAGTCCCGGGTCCGGCATCATGTCCGGGCTCCAGGCGTCGGGCAGGATCTCCACCTCGGCCGGCTGCGGCACGGCGCTCTCGGTGGCCTGCTTCACGTCGGCCATCATCTGCGGCGCGTAGGGGCAGAACGGCGTCGTGAGCATCATGCGCACGAGCGTCTTGCCGTCGAGGAAGTGCACCTCGCGGATCAGCCCGAGGTCGATCACCGAGAGCCCGAGCTCGGGGTCCATCACCGTCTCGAGCACCGAGCGCACCGCCAGCTCCTGCGCACTCGGCATGCTCGAGAGCTGCGGCGGACCGGACTGCTTGCTCGCAACGTTCGCCGCGGCGCTCGCCGCGGCGGCGCCCGCGGTACCGGTGGGCGGTTGGGGCGTCCCGGCCTCGTCGGGCAGCGGCTGGCCGGTGTGCGGGTTCACGGCTCGCTTGTCGTCGTTCATGTCCACTCCACTTGCACGTCGTCCCCGACCACGCGCACCGCGTAGGTGGGAACGGGTGACACTGCGGGGAATGTCAGCGCGGCGCCGGTCCTCACGTCGAACGTCGCCCCGTGCCGCGGGCACTCGATGATGCAGCCCTCGAGCTTCCCCTCGGCGACCGGGCCGCCGTCGTGCGTGCAGATGTCCTCGATCGCGTACCAGCCGTCGGACAAGTGGAACACCGCCACCGGCACGTCGTCCAACCTTACGATGAGCGAGCGGCCCACGGGGATATCCGCGGCCTTCGCGACGCTCAGCCAGCGGCCGGTGGTGGGGGTCATTGTTCGATGTCCTCGTCGGACCACAGGGCCACACCGTACGCGGCGGCTTTCACGGTCTTGAGCGCCAGCATCGCACACTTGCTGCGGACCGGGCCCAGCTCGTCCACGCCGAGCAGGTCCAGCACGTCCTGCCGGGTCACGGCCTTCACCTCGTCGAGCGTCTTCCCCTCGATCGCCTCGCACAGCAGCGAGGCCGAGGCCAGGCTGATCGAGCAGCCGCTCCCGGTGAAGCGCACCTCGGCCACGCGCCCGTCGCGGAACCGGAACTCCATGCGCAGCCGGTCGCCGCACAGCGGGTTGGCGTCCTCCACGCGCGCGTCCGGGTTCTCCAGCGAGCCGTGACATCGCGGGTTCCGGTAGTGGTCGAGGATGTGGTCGCGGAAGAGTGAATCCATGGGAGCCTTTCGCGCCTCCGGCGCGGCCTTCTGCGCAGGATGTGTAGTCGACTAGGCGAACACGTCCTGGACGTGCTGGAGCCCGGTGACGAGCGCGTCCACGTCCTCGCGCTGCGAGTAGCAGTGGAACGACGCGCGCACGCTCGCCGGGACGCCGAGCGCGTCGTGGAGCGGCATGGCGCAGTGATGTCCCGCGCGCACGCAGATGCCGTCGCGGTCGAGCACCGTGGCCACGTCGTGAGGATGCACGCCGTCCACGGTGAACGCCACCACGCCGCCGCGTTTCTCCGCGGGGGGGCCGAGCAACCTGACGCCCTTCAACTCCCCGAGCCGCGCCATCGCGTAGGCCGCGAGCTCGCGGTCGTGCGCGAACACGCGATCCATCCCGACGCGCTGGAGCCACTGCACGGCGGCCGCGAGGCCAACGGCCTCGGCGATACACATCGTGCCGGCCTCGAACTTCCACGGCAGCTCGTTCCACGTCGACTCGGTGAGCGTCACCGTGCGGATCATCTCGCCGCCGCCCAGGAACGGCGGCATGGCCTCGAGCAGCTCGCGCCGGCCCCAGAGCACGCCGATGCCGGTGGGACCGAGCATCTTGTGCGCCGTGCAGGCCACGAAGTCCGCCCCGAGCGCCCGCACGTCGACCGGCATGTGCGGCACGCTCTGCGAGGCGTCGACCACCACGGTCGCGCCGTGCTGCTTGGCGACGCGGGCGATCTCGGCCACCGGGTTCACGGTGCCGAGCACGTTCGAGACGTGCACGAACGACACCAGCTTCACCTTCCCGTCCGCGAACAGGCTGGGCAGCTCAGAAAGCTCCAGCTCGCCCGAGCCGGTGAGCGGGATGAAGCGCAGCTCGAGCCGCTTCGCCGCGGCCAGCATCTGCCACGGCACGAGGTTCGAGTGGTGCTCCATCGGCGTCAGCAGCACGGCGTCACCGGCCTCGAGCTTCCACGCCCCGTACGCGCGCGCGACCAGGTTCAGCGCCTCGGTGGAGTTGCGCGTGAACACGATCTCGCGCGGGGACGCGTTGACGAACGCGGCGAAGCGGCGCCTCGCGTCCTCGTAGAGCGCGGTGGCCTGCTCGGCGATGCCGTAGACGCCGCGATGGATGTTCGCGTTGCACGTCACGTAGTACTCGTCCATCGCGTCGAGCACGGCCTGCGGCTTCTGGGACGTGGCGGCGCTGTCGAGGTAGACGAGCGGCTTCTCGCGCGGCGTCGAGAAGATCGGGAACTGGACCTTCAGCAGTCGCGGGTCGAGCGCGGCGTCGGCAGCGCCCGCCGGGGCCCCCGCCGCCGACACCGGCCCGGCTGCCATCAGTCGAGCTTGCGCTCGATCTCGCCGCGCAGGCGCTCGCGCACGGTCTCGAGCGGGATGCGCCCGATGACCGGCTCGAAGAACGCCTCCACGATGAGTCGCTGCGCGACCGCGCGCGGCAGGCCGCGCGCCATGAGGTAGTAGAGGTGCTCGGGCTCCACGTAGCCGATCGTGGCGCCGTGCGTGCAGCGCACGTCGTTCGCGAGGATCTCCAGGCCAGGGATGCTGTCGGCCCGCGCCTGGTCGGAGAGCAGCAGGTTGCGGTTCGCCTGGTAGGCGTCGGTGCGCTGGGCGCCCTCCGCCACCTGGATCAGCCCCTGGTAGATGCTCCGCGCCTTGTCCTTCAGGCAGCACTTGATCAGCAGGTCGCTGGTCGTGTGCGGCTGCAGGTGGCGCTGCAGCGTGTGCAGGTGGAAGTGCTGGCGCTGGTCGCCGAACATGAACCCGTTCACGAACGCGCGCGCGCCCTGGCCATTCAGGTTGTAGTAGGCGTTGGCCTTGGTCATGCGGGCCCCGACCATGACCTGCATCCACTGCAGTTCCGCGTCGCGCCCGATCTGCGCGCGCGCATTGCCGTAGTGGAACACGTTCCGGCCCCAGTCCTGGATCTGGCCGTAGGTGAGCTTCGCGTTGGCGCCCACGAATACCTCGACGCCGCCGACGTGGAGCGATGCGCCGTCCACCGTCTCCGAGAGCTGCTCCTCGATGAGCGTGAGCTCGGCCCCCTCCTCGACGATGACCACGGAGCGCGGGGCCGCCAGCCGCCCGGCGCCGTCGATCCAGTGGAGCAGGCGCACGGGCAACTCGGCCTTCACGCCCTTCGGCACGTGCACGAACGCGCCGCCCTGACGCAGGCTCGAGCCCAGCGCCGTGTAGAAATCGTAGTCGTCGTGCAGGAGCGCGCCCAGGTGCGTCTTGAGGAGCGCCTCGTGCTCGCGCGTGGCACGGTCCAGCGAGCACACGACGATGCCCTGCTTGGCCAGCGTCGGGTGCGTCTGCTCCAGCACCACGCTCGCGCCGCGCTGCACCAGCAGCCCCACGCGTCCGGCCTCGCCCGCCAGCCGCTCGATCAGCGCCGCCGGGAGGTCGTCGATGTTACGCGCGGGCGGCGGCTGGACGAACGGATCCAGCCCGTCGAGCGACTGCTCGAGCGTTCCAAAATCGGTCCGGCGCCAGAGTTCGTCGTCGCGGCGAGGCAGCGACAGCGTGCCGAGCGTGGCGATGGCGGCACGACGGCGCTCGAGCGCCCAGGCCCCCTCGCGCGCGGCCTTCGCGCGCGCGAGCGCCTGCTCGGCCCACACCTGGGCCAGCGCGGGAGCGGACTTCGGGGACTTCGCGGTGAGCGTGATCATCCGACTGAGCCTTCCATCTGGAGTTGGATCAAACGGTTCATCTCGACCGCGTACTCCATGGGCAGCTCCTTCACCACCGGCTCGATGAAGCCGGAGACGATCATCGCGCCGGCTTCCTCCTCGGGGATGCCGCGCGCCATGAGGTAGAAGATCTGCTCGTCGCCGATCTTCGACACGGTCGCCTCGTGACCGATCGTGACCTTGTCCTCCTCGATCTCCATCGTCGGGTAGGTGTCCGAGCGCGAGTCCTCGTCGAGGATGAGCGCGTCGCAGTTCACCGTGCTCCGGCAGTTCTCCGCGCCCTTCATCACCTTCACGAGCCCGCGGTAGCCCGCGCGCCCGCCGTCCTTGCTGATCGACTTGGAGATGATCTTGCTGCTCGTGTTCGGCGCGCAGTGCACGGCCTTGGCGCCGGCGTCCTGGTGCTGGCCCTTGCCCGCGAACGCGATCGACAGCACTTCCCCGTGCGCGCCCGGCTCCATCAAGTAGATGGCGGGATACTTCATCGTCAGCTTGGAGCCGAGGTTCCCGTCGATCCACTCCATGGTGGCGTCGGCGTAGGCCACGGCGCGCTTGGTGACGAGGTTGTAGACGTTGTTCGACCAGTTCTGGATCGTCGTGTAACGGCAGCGCCCGCCCTTCTTGACGATGATCTCGACCACGGCGGAGTGCAGCGAGTCGCTGGAGTAGGTCGGCGCGGTGCACCCCTCGACGTAGTGCACGTACGCACCTTCGTCGACGATGATGAGCGTGCGCTCGAACTGGCCCATGTCCCTGGTGTTGATGCGGAAATAGGCCTGCAGCGGCACGTCCACCTTCACGCCCTTCGGCACGTAGATGAACGACCCGCCCGACCACACGGCGGAGTTCAAGGCCGCGAACTTGTTATCCGAGGACGGGATCACGGTGCCGAAATACTGCTTGAACAGCTCCGGGTGCTCCTTGAGGCCGTGGTCGCACGACAGGAAGATCACGCCCTGCTTCTCGAGCGACTCCTTGATCTTGTGGTACACGACCTCGGAGTCGTACTGGGCGCCGACGCCGGAGAGGAACTTCTGTTCCGCCTCCGGAATCCCAAGCTTGTCAAAAGTCCGCTTCATGTCGGCGGGCACGTCTTCCCACGACTTCGCTTCCTCGGACGTGGGCTTGACGTAGTAGAAGATGTCCTGGAAGTCGATCTGGGACACGTCGCCGCCCCACGTCGGGAGGGGCTTCTTCTCGAAGATCTCCAGCGCCTTCAGGCGATAGTCCAGCATCCACTGCGGCTCGCCCTTGTGCGCCGAGATCTCGGCGACGAGCTCCTTGTTCAGGCCCTTGCGGGACTTGAACACGTGCTGCTCGGTGTCGTGGAAGCCGTACTTCTCGGTGTAGCTGTCGCGCGTATCGTGCTGGGGTGCGGTGCTCATCGGCTGCTCACCTCCTCGCGGACCCAGTCGTAGCCCTTCGCTTCGAGCTGTTGCGCGAGCGTCGCGCCGCCGCTGGTGACGATGCGGCCGTCGATCATCACGTGCACGCGGTGCGGCTTGATGTAGTTGAGGATGCGGTTGTAGTGCGTGATGACGAGCACGCCCAGGTCCGGGCCCGCGAGCGCATTGACGCCGTCGGACACGATCTTGAGCGCGTCGATGTCGAGGCCTGAGTCTGTCTCATCCATGATGGCGATCTCGGGCCGCAGGACCGCCATCTGGAGAATCTCGGCGCGCTTCTTCTCGCCGCCCGAGAACCCGTCGTTGAGATAGCGCGACGCGAACGAGTCGTCCATCTTGAGCGTCGCCATCTTCGAGCGCAGCAGCTCCCGGAATTCCTTGGGCGGGATGCCCTTCTTCGTCGGCACCTTGCCGTCCACGCCCCCCGACGGCGCGAGGCGCGCGTTCAGCGCGGCCCGCAGGAACGAGCTGAACGTGAGCCCGGGGATCGCCACCGGATACTGGAACGCCATGAACAGTCCCATGCGGGCGCGCTCGTCGGCCTCCTTCTCCAGCACCGACTCGCCCTTGAACAGGATGTCGCCCGAGGTCACCTCGTACTTGGGGTGGCCCATGAGCGTGTTCGCGAACGTGCTCTTGCCCGAGCCGTTCGGGCCCATGAGCGCGTGGATCTCGCCCTTCTTCACCTGGAGCGAGAGCCCCTTCAGGATCTCCTTGCCTTCCACGCTCACGTGGAGGTCCTTCACGATCAGGTCGGCGGTCATGTCAGCGTTTCCATCCGGCGAGGCCGGCGTTGAGGCGCTCGCCCGAGGCGGGGCGGAGCGCGGTACGTTCGCGATCAGGACGAGAAGCTTTCCCCGCAGGCGCAGGAGTGCTTCACATTCGGGTTGTTGAACTTGAATCCGGCGCCCATGAGGCCTTCGACGTAGTCGATCTCGGTGCCGCCGAGCAGGACCATGCTCTTCAGGTCCACGATCAGCCGGACGCCGTTCGACTCGATGGTCTCGTCGCCCGTGGCCCCGGCCTCGCAGAACTCCATGAAATAGGAGTTCCCCGAACAGCCGCCGCCGCGCACGCCGACGCGCAGGCCGATGTCCGGCGTGCCGCGTCCCGTGAGCAGCTCCTTCACCTTGTCCGCCGCGACTGGCGTGAGCGAGATCATCGTCGAAGCTCCTTTCTTTATCTTTCGCTGGCGCCCCCGCCTCTTGGCGGCGGCGGCGCGTGCTGTTGTTCAGCGTTCCCTGTGCTCTTCCACGTTGACCAGTACCGGGCGCACCACCCGGCGGGCGCCATCCCGCGCGCCCTTGAATCCCGCGACCAGCGCCGGCTCGCGCTCGACGCCGTGATCGTGCGTGCAGTCCACGCAGCAATCCACCGCGCCCGGCTCGCCGCACACGCGGCAGGCCTCCAGGTAGGCGAGGCCCTCGACCAGCTCCTGCTCGAGCTGCTGCTGGCGCCGGATGTTCTCTCGCGTCTCCTCGAGCTTGGCATTGAACAGCTTGTGGAGCTCGTCCATGGCTTCCGGGCCGTGGTCCGACTTCCACCAGCGCTCGAGCACTACCTGCGTATCGTGGAGCGATAGCCCGAGCCCGTTCAGGAGGTCGACCCAGCGCACCCGGTCGACGACGGCCGGGTGGTAGAGCCGGAAGCCACCGCTCGAGCGCGTGGCCGGCTCGATCAGCCCGAGCTCCTCGTAGAGATGGATCGCGCGCACGGTCTTGCCCGTCAGCCGGGCGAGATCGCCGACGCGGAGGTAGCTCGAGTTCGATGTGGTCGCTTGAGTGGCTGGCATACCCTTACGTATGGGTTAGGGTCTGGCTGGAACCTAGTGGATTGGATGGCCTTAGGCAACCCCCCGGTGTCGGGCGTGATGCCATGGCCGGTAACCAGTTGTGCCACAACGACTAATCTTTGTATGGGTCGAACTCTTTCTCCCCCGCCATGGCCACGCCGATCGGCCTGAGCGTGTGCAGCACCCGGATGGTCTCCGCGTGGTGCCCGAGGACGTCGGGGAGCCGCTTGTAGCACTGCGGCGCCTCGTCGGTGCCTGCGCCGCGCAGCTCCACCCCGCGTTCGCGCACCCAGCCGGCCATCATCTCGCGCGAGACGAGCCCGGGCTTCAGGACCTCGCCGGTCTTCCGGTCCACCCTCCCCTTCGCCGCGCTCCGGCTCATCACCCGGCCGGCCCCGTGCACGGTCGAGCGCCACGCGGTCCGCGACAGCGGCGAGTCCACGCCCTCGATGATCACCGCGTCGTCGCCCATCGAGCCCCCCACGAACCCGCGCTGGCCCGGGAACGCGGGGGTCGCCCCCTTCCGCACCACCCAGACGTGCTCGCCGTGGTGCTCCTCGAGCCAGGCGAAGTTGTGGTGGTTGTGCACCTCGGCTTTCGCCCGTGCGCCCATCATGCGGATCACCTCGGCGCACACCCAGTCGCGACCGGCGTGGGCGAACGCGCCGGCCAGGCGCATGGCGGCGACGTAGTGGTCGAACAGCGCGTGGCCGCGCGCGAACACGAGCGGCGGCTCGTGCACCGCGTCGCGTGCCCCGCCGGCGGTGAGGAAGTGGGTCGCCAGCTTGTGCCCCAGGCCGCGCGAGCCGAAGTGCACGCCCACCCAGACGCGGTCCTGCTCGTCGGTGAAGAGGTCGACGTAGTGGTTGCCCGAGCCGATCGTGCCGAGCTGGTCCTGGGCGAGCGGCTTCAACTTCGCCGCCTCCGGCAGCCGCCACTCGTCGCGCTCGAACACGTCGGAGTCCACGCGCTTCTTGTTCTTCTGGCCCATGCCGAACGACAGGCGCTCGGAGATGTCGTCCATGAGCGCGCCGATGCGCGCACGGGCCTCGGACCCCGGCATGTCGGTCAGGACCGCCTTGTTGCCGCAGCCGATGTCGTAGCCCACGCCCGAAGGCGAGATGGCGTCCTTGTAGACCACGACGCCGCCGATCGGCACCGCGTAGCCGATGTGGTGATCGGCCATGAGCGCCGCGGCGTCCGCGGTCGCGCGGCAGCGCTGGATCTGCGTCAGCGCCTCGGGGTCCACCGGATCGCCGAACACGGGCACGTCGCCGATCACCTGCATCGTCGTCATCTTATCTGCGAATTCCTCTGGGAATTCCAATGTTTTCCGTGGACGACCATTGTTTCGGAAGACTAGCATCCGGACGCTCGGCGGGTTCCCCCAGCGTCAGATCCTCCCCGCCCCGCCCCCGACACGGTCCGGTTCCATGCCTCCAGGTCCCACGTCGCGCCTCCCCAGGCGATCCGGAAAGGAACGGCTCCCATGCGCCTGCATCCCGTGTTGACCGCGCTGCTCTCCGCCACGTCCGTGCTCCTCGCCGCGGCCCTGCTCGTATCCGCCGCCGGCCCCGGCTTCACGCCGCTCAAACGCAAAGTGAAGGATCGACGCTCGACATCGTCGGGCCCGATCCAGATCACGTCAGACGACGACGACGTCTGGGTCGCGAATCCCGACCGCAACACGGTGACGCGGATCGACGTCGAAGGCGACGAGAACCGCAAGAAGGACGAGATCAAGGTCGGCAAGGAGCCGCACGGGATCGCGATCTCGCCCGACGACGAACGCGTGTACGTGGCGAACACGCAGAGCGGGACCGTGTCGGTGATCCGCGCCGACCAGCACCACCCGAAGGTGTGGAAGACGATCCGCGTCGGCACCGAGCCCTACGCGCTGGCGCTCACGCCGAACGGGGACAAGCTCTACTGCGCGAACGCGCGCTCGAACGACGTGAGCGTGATCGATACCGACGAGCTGAAGGTCGTCCGCACGCTCGACGCCGGGGACGGCGTCGGCCTCGAGCCGCGCGCGCTCGCCGTCACCAACGACGGCGACGGCAGCGACAAGGACGAGAAGCTCTACGTGGCGTCGTTCCTCGCGGTGGACAAGGCGGGCAAGACGATCGGCGCCGACGACTACAAAGAGGCCCACGTCAGCGTGTTCTCCACGAAGAAGGACCGCTTCCTGCGCACCGTGGTGTTGAACCCGCTGGCGAACGTGGGCTTCAACGCCAACGGCAACGCGCTGGGCGGGATCGCGCCGGGCGCGAACTTCGACCAGCCCACGGGCGCGTTCCCGAACCAGTTGAACAGCATCGTCATCAAGGGCGACCACGCCTACCTGCCGAACACTGCGGCGTCGCCGAACGGCCCCGTGCGCTTCAACGTCAACGTGCAGGCGTTCCTGTCGGTGATCGACCTCGACACCGACACCGAGGGCGCCACGATCAACATGAACAAGGGCATCAACCTCGAGGCGGCCAGCCCGTCGCGCGTGTTCCTCGCGGTGCCGTGGGCGGCGGCGTTCGCGCACCGCTCGAACACCGGCTACGTCGTGGCCTCGGCGTCGAACCTGATCGTGAAGGTGGACCTGGACGCGAACGGCACGCCTACGATCAACGCGCCGCAGGCGGCGGGCGACCCGGGCAACGTCGTGCGCGTGTTCGTGGGCCAGAACCCGACCGGTATCGTCATCAACTCGAAGGACTCGCGCGCCTACGTCGCTAACGAGGTGAGTCGCGACGTCTCCGTGGTCGACCTCACGACGCACCAGGTCATGGCCACGGTGCCGTCGTCGTCGCTGCCGGCGGCCGGCAGCGACGAGGCGCGCCTGCTGATCGGCAAGGCGGTGTTCAACTCGTCCACGGGCGTGAGCCTGCCGTCGCTCAATGTGAACCTCGGCGCGCGGCTGTCGAACGGCGGCTGGAGCGGCTGCGTCTCGTGCCATCCGTTCGGCCTCACCGACGGCGTGGTGTGGATCTTCGCCACCGGCCCGCGGCGCACGCTGCAGCTGAACGGCACGTTCAACCCGCACGACCCGAACGACATGAAGATGCTGAACCACTCGGCGATCCGCGACGAGGTCCAGGACTTCGAGCTGAACACGCGCGCGGTGCAGGGCGGGCAGGGGCTCATCACGCTCGCGGACGGCATCACGCCGGATCCCAACGTCGCCAACTTCACGCCGCCGAGCGCCGGCCGCAGCGAGCTGTTGGACGACATGGCGCTGTGGGTGGCGCGCGGCGTCCGCACGCCGATCTCGCCGCTCGCGAATGACGACGGCGATCACAACGAGAAGCTCATCAAGAAGGGCAAGAAGCTGTTCGCGTCCGCCCGCTGCGCCAGCTGTCACGGCGGCGCCGGCTGGTCGGTCGGCCGCCGCACGTTCACGC
>Ga0207670_10000075_pt1 | contig 69673 bp, 88 predicted proteins | sample KBSS23HmetaG_FD_184339 | JGI IMG/M metagenome (GOLD analysis project Ga0207670, IMG submission 184339) | Switchgrass rhizosphere microbial communities from Kellogg Biological Station, Michigan, USA - KBS S2-3H metaG (SPAdes) (version 2) | ecosystem: Host-associated > Plants > Roots >...
CTGATATCTGCACCCTGTTGAGCAAGCCAATTCACGATTCGATTATTGCCAAGTTCGGCTTGATATTTAATGGCTTCAATCACGACTGGCTTCTTTCTGAATTTCGCCATTTCTTCCTCTCATTCAGGGCACCGCAGCTCTTTGAAGTTCGCTGCACATCGAGCCACGATGCCCTTTCCCGCGTGCCCGTTCAGCCCCCGTTACCCGGCCACGCAAGATCTTGTTAGCTTTCGAGAATCGAATTGAGCAGGTCGATTGCCGCGCCCAACTTCGCAGCGGGGATCTCCTTGACCAGTTCCGTCTTGAAAGCGGTCTTCATCTTTTCGCGGGTAGTCATCTTCTTGCCCGATGTTGCGAGGCATTTGTCAAGAAGCGCCTGCGCTGTGGCGCGGAGGTCATCTTCAGCGGCCATCCCGCCGTCGCCAGCGGGCTGTTCGGTTGCTTCTTCTTGTGGCTCAGGTGAGGGCGAAAAAGAGGCAACGGGCTCTGGCTCCTCTTCGGTCTGAAGCGGCGCTGCGCCCTCGCGAGGCTGCGTCAATCGATCCGCGAAACTCTGAGCTTGCGTACTTCCGTTGGGTTTCGCGGGCTGATCGTCGGGGGCCTCTTGAAAACCATATCCATCGCCAGTCCGGGTGAGATCGATAATCGGCGCGTCTTCAAGGTCCTCGCTGGTAGGAAGGCCCATCGACAGTTCCGGGCAATAGACATCCACGAACCACGCGCCCGCGCGATACATAAACATCTTGAGCGGCATCGTCCTCCACTTTGAACCGCTCTTGTTGACCCACCCCTCGTCGTTCGCCAGCTTCCAAGTGATCCACGGACCATCGAGGCGCTCGTTGGTCAATAGCTCAATGGCCCAGGCGCGACAGCCCCATTCGGGAGTATTCGGCGCGCCGGCCCATTCGTAGCGTAGCTTTGTGAATTTACCGCTCTGGTTGACAGTGGCGATGAGGAACTTGGCAGACCATCCAGGCTTCCCTTGGACTATGTAGAGGTTCTGCATCACCATCAACGGGTCGGCCCGTAGCCGCTCGGCCATATTCAAGGCTATTAAACAATTGGCAAGCTTGCCCTTGTAGATCGCGGGAACAAGATCGCTGTCGGCCAGTACCCCTGCGACTCGCTGCAGCAGCGCAAAGTTTTCCCCGTTGCTGAAATCCATCGCGGTCGCGGCGTCGCCGAGCTTCGGCTCTCGCGGCTTCTTCTTCTCAATCGCCTTATCCTCAGGCGTCTGTCCGTTTGGCTTTGTTTCGGTCTGCTGATTTTCAGCGCTCATATCTATCGTCTCCTTTATTCTCTTTCGCTTTGCCTTCGCGCCCACTGCGGCGCGTTCAATCTCTGCAATCCTGACCATCGGCTTGACCAATCATCCCGCCGTTGACGATCCCTCAACTCAAAGAGCAACTCGCGATTCTCCTCACGACCCAGGGCCAGCGCCTCCCGCTCCACTTCGTAGACAATGGTCTCGAACGGTTCCTCAGAGCAGGTAGCCACGTAGATGAAGACCGCCTGTCCTGCGCCCATCGCGATGTCGCGAACGTCCTCGTAGGTCGCGGCCTGTCGGAAGTACCCAAGGTTATATGCGTCTTTCGCGAATGCCTTCGGATCCATGTGGCGAGTCGACTTCAGGTCAAGAATGTGGCCAGCTTCGAAAAGCTTATCGAATCGCGCCTTGCGCTTGCCGAGCTCCGAGCACTCAACTCTGACTGCCTGCTCGCAGTAGCCGGGTAGGTCGACCATCGAGCGCACAAGCGGATGCTGTCTTGCTGAATCGGCCATCCTCTGCGCCTGGTCCCACTGGTCGGCGGTCACTATTGTCCGCGCGCCAACGTGTCTTACTTTTGGAGTTGCGGCGTTACCGGCCTGCGGGCAAACGTTCTTACGTGCACGCTGTACCTCTGCGGTCTTACCGTCACCTTCGGGCCACTTGACCAGCAGATCGTTAACTATGTCCGGTTCGAGCAGGAACGCGTGGAAGGCAGTGCCGAGCGCCTGCGCCTGACTGCTCTCATCGGCTGCAATGGTCTTCGTAACGAACAGGCCGGCGAATCGCGGAATGGAGTCCCGGAAGTCCTCGAGCATCGAATGCGAGATGTACTCGTTGTCCGAGTGGTATTCGGTGGCCGTAGCCTGCCACAGACCATTGATCGCTTGAATCTTCTTAGGTGCGCTCATCTTCTTCTAACCTCGCGTACAACTCGTCGTGGCACTCCTGAACGGCCAGGTAAGCACGGCGTTGTGCCTCTCGAATCTCGATGTCAAACTGCGCCGCCCAATCGAGTTCGCTCTTGTCGAGCAGCCCGGGCTCTCGCTCGTCTGGTCGCGGCGCTTCATCGATCCACGCGATCGGCATAACTCATCGCCCTCGCCGGAATCGCCGCCTTGAACTTCGGGTCCATATCCCAGGTCAGCAGCGCCTTATTCGCCTCGTTAAACAACCTCACAGCCTCTCGCAGTTCGTCGACTCCGCTAAGGTCGCCGCTCGCATCTTCGTAAGCTTCTTCGGTTGCCGAATAGATGATGTCGTCGACGCTGAGAGCTATCGGACGTGACGTGCAGCAGAATGCGAACTCAGGCCGCGACGAGTCGTCTTCGCAGTAATCATCCAGGTATTCGGCCAACTCATCGGGAGTAGCGAAGTAGTCATCGCCGAGGCTGCCGTGGCCACCTTCGAAGTACACCGGCCCGTCGTACTCCGGAACCAGAGTCGCTTTCTCCAGCCTCTCAATCCCTCTCTGCGCACGCGCTCCCTGGTCGCATTCGGAATGGCCCTGCCTCCGCGCCTTCTTGTCATCGTCTGATAGAGGCTGCCCGCAGTGGTAGCAAGTGCAGCACCGCTCGGAAATATCGTAGTTCCCAGCGGCAGCGACCAGGCCACAGCCCCCACACGCAGAGACTTCAGTCCGCGTTCCGTCGGGCTTGTGAAGATAGAAGGCGTTCATTGCTTCCTCTCTATTCAGCCCCTCTCCCGCGAACCCCAGAGCAAAGGATGTGGCAGGTCCAACGGGAGAGGAGGCCTTCTCGTTACGCCACGAATCTCTCGATGTGGAGATCCTCGCCGCGCTTCGTTGTCACTTCGACCACCCCGATTACCGCAGCCTCAACGAAGGCTTTATGGATCTCGCCCTTGCTCTCAAGGTCCAGTTCGTTCCACGCTTCCTTGAGCAGGGCGACCATCGCGCCGGGGTTATGCTTCACATAGATCGGCAGCGCCCATCGCCACTGCTGGCCCTTGCTGCGCCGATGGAACGGCTCCCACTTACCTTTCTCGTTTTTCACTTCGAGGACGCCGTTGTTGACCCTGGCATCCGGAATACCCAGGGAGTTGAATTGCGCACCGAGTCGCGCGGGAACGCCGTCCGCGAGCTTCTCGATCTCCGACTCTCGAGCGGTTGCCCGGTCGCGTTCTTCACGCGCCGCCTGTGCAACTTCCAATTTCTTGCGGTACTCAGTGGTCTCTCTGGCGAGATCGAGTGCAGACTTGGCGAGGTCGACGCGATTCGCGGCCTTCAGTACGTCCGCCGCTGTCGCGCCAGTGATTGGAGTCTCGAGAATCGCCTGTCGACGATCCCAGGACTCCGCGGCCCGGCGAGCTTCGGTGGCATCCTTCTTGAACTGATCGAGCGTCACCTTTGCCGAGATTGCCTTTTGACGGGCGGCAGAGAGCCGTTTTTCAAGCTCCATAATCTCGGCGGCAACTTCGTCGTATCCTTCCTGCGCCCCTTCCACGAGTGCGTCAGCCGCGAACACGTCCGGCCTGTCCCCGAGGGTCTGTTCAATCTCCGCTCTCTGCCTCTCAAGCTGCGCCCGTTGCGAAGCCTCGCCCTGCACCTGGCGATGATCACCCACCGCATTCCGATACTCAGCATCAGCATCAAGCAGGCTCACGTCGGACAACTTCTCCGGTTTCTCCGGATGCGCTACCTGGTACCGGGCCTGTGCATTCGCCGCCTCGTCCCGGTATTCGCGCTTCAGCTTGTGGATAAGACCGCCCGTGCCCTTGATCAGCACGTCGGCGGCAGCAACCGGGTCGAGCTCCCTCAGCTTGTCGACGCCGTAATGCAGGTCCACGTAGTCGTAAGCCTCGGTATCTAACCGCGGCTCATCCTCATCGCTCTTCGCCTCGTGCGTGAGGAAGAACTCGATCATCTCTTCCGTGGTCTCCGCCTCGACCATCTTGAGTAGGTTCTTGAGCCGCGCCTCTTCGGCGCTGGCCGGATCCTTGATCCCGGGATCGACGACCAGCGCAACCGAACTCACTGACGCGAGCGATACGTGAGGCTGCTTACCCTTTTTCCGCTGGTACTCAAGAACGACAGAGCCATCAATGATCAGCCTGCCGGCATTCTCACCGTCGAGCACGGAGAGCGGAATCGGCGCCCCACTTGATGCTGCGATCCAGTCGATAAAGTTGGATTTCCCCTGGCCGTTTCCAGCCTGAACCTCGTTGACTCCAAGAGCGACGTTATCTTCAAACTCGGAGATTGGGCCCACGTTCTCGGCGCGGATCTTCTTTACAGCGAGCTCGCCGCCGCCGCTCTTTGGTTTTGCTGATGTTCTGGTTGCCATAACTTTCTCCTTACCGAGGGCGCGCTGCCGGTCTGGTTTCTAACTCCCGATTGGGTTACTCTCTTGTGCTTCAATACAACAAGAGAACCGGCAGCGCCCCTTACTGTTTGACTCGCCCACGTTGCCTCTTTCGAGCACCTCGGCGCTATTGCTCCGTGCCGAGGCGAGCCAATTTCAAAACGGAAGACCGTGCTCTAAAAAACATCGGTGACAGCTCTTACTGTGAGTCAGCGCCTTGAAGCTTTGCTTCTTGCGGCCGCGTCGCTCGACAGTTTTAGTGGTCTCCGCGTACTCGTGATTCGGAAGACCGGTTATTTCGGAGCTGGTACGGAACGGGGCGGCGCTCTGAATGCGGCCTGCGAGGCGCGCTGCACGTTGCTCTCGCTTCTCGTATCGTTTGGCTATGTCCGCAGTCTTAGGCATTGGTTAACTCTCCAGTTCGGGCCTGTGCGGCAAGCGCGGGGACCATTACAACCGGGCAGTACTTGCAGCGTCCGTTCGTGTCCGGCGTGCACGTGTGAGCTCTCGTCTCCAAAGTGTGGCGAGTCTGCGTGTACAGGGAAGTCACATACTCAACCTTTCGATCTGTTTCCTTGCTCATCCTGATACCTCCACTGCCCTTGTCTGAATCGCCTCGCAGACCTGCCGTAGGTCGTTCAGTTTTCGTTCTGCGTCGTGCTGGCAAGTGCAATCCATCAGCTCACACTCGGCCCGCTCGATTTGCATTTCAAGCTCTTCTGCCGCCATCGCCTCGGCACCTCTCAACTCGATCTCGATTCCGGCAAACTCAGGTGACAGATGCGACGGGACGCGATAACTCGCACTGGTGGCGATGTCTTCAGGGTAGCCAGAGGCGAGCAAGGCTTGCCTTACAGCCTCCTGCGCAAAATTGATCGCTGGCCTTTTCCTGACCCGTTTCATCTCTTTCTCCCTGGGGTTCGAAGCCTTCGAGCCGCCCACACTTTGAGAACCGCCGCGAATGCAAGCAGGCCGAACGTCGCGAGCACCGCTTCAATGAATTCAAGAGTTGTCATTTCTCTTTGTCCGCGTCGAAGGTCTCGACAAACGTGACCTCGACCGTTTCTTTGGTGACGAAACCTTCTTTGATAGCGGATTTGATCGCAACTTCGAGGAACCTTAACTTGCTGGACGAGACATATCCGCCCGTCGACTCGCCGATGTACACGTTGAAGTGGTGCTTCACCTGTGGCATACAAGCTCCTTCTCCGAGATCCGCTCTCTCGTCTCAATGTCGAATGCCGCCTGCAGCGTGAAGCAGACCCCCGGCCCTGTAACCCGATGCTTCCACGCCCAGCCGTGCTGTCGCGTTTCGCCGTACTCCCAGCCCTTCGATTTCAGAAATGCCGTCATCTCTTCTTTGCTCACTGATCAACCCCGCGTCTGCCGTTTCTCACCCGGTCAACCGCCTCACGCGCATCGACGAACGGGCGCTGAAGCCCCGGGCCAGTGCTGAACACCCCCATCGTTTCGCACGACGGATTATGAAACGGCGGTGAGCATTGGTAGTGCGCGCAGTCTCGAACCGGCGCCAGCCTCCCAACTTCAACCCGGTCGGGCATGTTGTGCAGCCCCGTGCGTCTCTGATTCGTTCGAGCTATCTGTGCCGCATTCATTCGCTTGCCCATCGTCGTCATCCTTAGAATCCCTCCCGCCGGCGTCTCGTCGAACTGAGTACAGGGGTTACTCACCGACGAGAGGGAATGTCGTTCATTGACCAACCGCTCGCAGATGCCTTCGGACTATCTCCGAAGCTCGCTTCTCTTGCCGGCGCATCTCGACTTTCTCCTGCTGCGCATCCTCTCGCGCCTGAGTAATCAGAGCGTCAACCTCATCGGCATCAAAGAGCGGGCGTCTGCTTCCAGGCAGGTGATGCCGCGTCAGGCTTCCAAAAGGCGGATTACCGTTCAGCACGGTCTTCATTGAGTAACCGCCGACACGCTCGGCAACTTGACTCGCATTCAAGAAGGGGCGTGGCTTCTTCATAGTCCCATCCCCTCTACCTGCTCGCTCAGGCTAAAGAACCACTCAGCAGCATTCGGGCAATGAACCTCTTCAGAGCGGGCAATCGCTGCAAGCGCAGCCTCTCGCCCGTGGTGTTCGGTGAACTCCTCCCACGCCAGGCGCAGTCGTGTCTCTCGCTGGCTCTGTTTCGCCTTGTCATCCGCGAGCTGTTCAGCGAGCTCGACGCTCATTCCGGCCTGCACGCGCCGGTTGATATCGGCCTGAACTTCTTTGGAGAATCTGGTTGCTGGTGTGCTCATCGTCTTGCTCCCGTTCCTGCTTTTTCCACTTCGTTCCGAATTGCGTACAACCGGTTCCGCTCTTCTTGAGTTAGGCTGTACACGCGTCGAAGGATGAAGATATTTAGATCTTGGAGGCGCTTAAAACCGAAATGCTGATTGTCAATCGAAAGTCCAAAGTGAACATCTTCAGGCAGCCACTCCTGAACTTCGCCCGGCCCGTCGCCGAACTTCATTTTCTTCGTTCGTTTTGTGCTCAACTGAGACATAGCACTCTCTCACTTTCAACCCTCCCAACTCCGATTCGATCTTGGATTAAGCCGCTCGCCTTGCCGCGGCATTGCTCGCCACTGAAATTGGGACGCACACCGATCCGCGTCCCTCGCATCGACCACAGGCGCACTCCCGGCTATGAGCATCGCTCGCTTTGCCGCTGCCGCTGCAGTCTCGACACTTCACGGTCACCATTTGCTCTTTCATCGTTGTACTTCTTTCTCTTGCCGGTCCCCCACCGTGGGATTTGGAGGACCGGCCTCGCGCGGGCGTGTAGGAGGCTCCCGCGTTACTCGTTAGGCGAAGCCTTCCCAGGGGTCACCCTTGTACGGCTTCGCCTTCTGCGGGGGGCAGATCAGCTCCAGGGCGAGTTGGTGTTTGCACTTCTCGCCCGTGAACGATTTGTTGTGCACCCAGCTCGGGCAGGTGCAGGTCCGCGCGGTAACGACGTAGTCGGTCTTTCCATCGCTGGACCGGACCTTAAAGGCTTCGCCCAGGCTCTCTGCCGTCGAGGCAATCGCGAAGAGTTCGGCGTCGGTGGGCTGTCGGGAAAGTTGGCGGCTCATCACGCCACCTCCGCCGGTTTTTCGCCGATCTCGGAGAGCCGCTCAAGAATCAACATTCGAGCAAACTCCGCGTTCGCGTTGATAAAGCGAGCCCTCTTGACCCGGAGAAAGTTGGCGGCATCCCTACCGGAAAGCTGGAAGTTGATCTGCACTTTGTCCAGCCCCTCTTCTTCACGTTCTTGCATTTTATTCCGCCCCGTGCTGATTATTTTGAAAGCATCTTCGTTATACGCTCATACGATTTCTATGTCAAGCATTAAATTCTAGATAAATTAGATTATTTTGAAAGTGGAATATGTTATGTTTTGGCGTGTACGACGGGAAGCAGACTCAACTTGCTGATTTCATTAGACGTACGATGCGCGACAAGGGTCTGAAGCTTCGGGACGTCGAGGAGCGGAGCGGGGGCCGCGTCAGCAATTCCTATATCAGCAAGCTTCTGGGTGGTCACGCCCGTAATCCAACCGGCGATAAGCTCGCAGCGATAGCGGCCGGCCTTGGGGTGTCGCTCCGCGAGATTCAGGCAGCGGCCACGGGTGAGCCGACCAGCGAGGCCGAATTCCAAGACTCCGCATTATATTTCCTTTATCAACAACGGCTTACCGCAGACGAAGAAACTCGGAAACTAATCGACCAAACGATAGAAATGCTACTCGACCGGATCGAAAAAACGCGGCCGAGCCAGCCGCCAACCACGTCAGAAGACAAAGAGCCACTCCTGGGAAGAAAGTAGGTACACAACAGAGAAACGCCACAACTCTTTTTGGCCGCACTCCCCCCGGGTGGTCAGGGAGGAGCGATATGACTAGCCCTCGTGACCGCTTGAGAATTCTGCAACTCGTGATTGCAGAAGCACTTGACCTCGATCGCATTAGCGCAGCGCGCCAGATTCTTGAAAGCGCGACAGATGAACAGGTTCAGGAAGTCTTGCGAGTCCTGGCAGAGCAGGTCGCAAAGGGGAGCGGCTTACTGTTCGCTTTCGCCCTCTTTGTAGATTGGAGTTTGAAATGAAGAGAATCCTTATCCTTACGGTAATGCTCGCGCTGTTGTCGGTGGAGACGGGCGACGTGAAGGCCCAGCAAAAACCGGGCGAGCGCGAGTCGCTCAAGGGTATCGTCTCGGTCCTCGTAATCGTCCAGGTGCCCAAGGTGGAGCAGCACCCGCCGGGCTTAACCCAAAGCGACCTGCAAACCAGCGTCGAGCTAAGACTCCGCAAGGCGGGTGTTCCGATCATGGTGCCGCCTTCTCAAGAGGAGCGTAGCTGTATCCTGCAGGTAGAACTTACCATCGTCCGAATGTTGGACGACCCTGGCATTGCCTACGGACTTGACGTTACCGCCAAGCAGATAACGACGCTATCGAGGGACCGCTCGATTACTTGTCTCTCGACGACTTGGCAAAGAGGCCAAGTAGGAATCTTGGGCCGGAAGGTGATAGACGACCTGAGAGGAATCGTCGGGGACCGCGTAGATGAATTCATCAACGACTACCTTGCGGCGAACCCGAAGAAGTGAGGTTACTTTTGAGGTTTGACCATCAGGCCCAACTCGTCGAGCCTCGCGGCCAGCGAATCCCGTCGGGAGGTTGCAGCCTCAATCTCCGCTCGAAGAGAACGAATCTCGGCACCGGTCGGCATCGTGTCGAGGCTTGAATCGGTTGTTGCTGAATGGGGGGACCCAGAAAGGTAAAGCTGAATATGGTGGAGGGCGCTGCCTATTGACCTCGCTTTGGTTTCGAGCAGGATGCACTCCTCTTTGGCCTGTTGCCAATCGCGCATTATGCGGCCAAGCTGAAGCGCCTTCTCGTCTTCGCTCATGGCTGAAGATTATACGCCCGATGTCAATGGGGTTTGAAATGGACAGAGTCAAGCTCTTTATGGACGGTAACTGCGGCTGCGCGCTTCTCGGCGAAGATCTCGGGTCGGGCGAAGTTGAATTCGTGGTTCTCGACGAGGCCTTTCGAACACAGTGGCCGAACCTCACCGAACGGGAACTCGAGCGTGCCGCGTGTAAACAGGCATATCACAATCTGATTGTGCGACTGGGACGGCCGCTGTCCTTTGTCTACTTACCTCCGATGGAATGGATACAGGAATAGAACTGAATGCCGGCAGACATAATCTGGCGCCAGGGCAACCTTGTCAAAACGCGCGATCGCCGAACCCAGAAAATTCACTGGGGATATGTTAAGACTCTCGACGGGAAGAAGCGCACGTTCACAGGCTTCTCAAACAGGAAGCAGGCCGAGGAGGCCCTCTCCGCGCTGATTCACCAACACCACATGCAGAGTCTGGGTGTCGCCCCGCCTATGCCGCCGGTCACCTATGCGGAGCTCGTTGACCTCTATCTCGCGGACGCACGGGATCGCGGGGTATCCGCCTCTGTCCTCTCAAACACGAAGCGCACGCTCGAGCGCTTCGCCGAACTCCTACCCGAAGACGTCAAGCTGACCAGCCTCACCGGCGAGGACCTGCGCCGATATCGGAGCCAGCGGCTCGAGGATGAAAGGCACCCGCATACAATCAAGTATGAACTGAAGCGACTCCGGACCGTGTTCCTTTCGGCCAGGCGGCTGTTTGATATGAATTGGGAGCCACCGGTTATGCCGGAGGTGAAGTCGGTCCACCAGGGCAGGGAAGTGGTATTGAGTAGCGGTCAGATTACTAACCTGCTGGCGGCGGCAACCGGAGACACACGCGATCTGATCCTGCTCGGGCTTCACACCGCAATGCGCATCGGCGAGCTCCGCGCGCTTCAGCGGCGCCACGTCGATTTCACTGAAGGGGTCGATTCCAGCTGCGGCCGGCTCAGGTTCATCGGGGAGAAGGGAAAGAGGGAGGCGAGCTTGCCCCTCACCGCCCAGGCAGCTGGGATACTTCGGCGCCGGCTTGCGTACGACGGAAGACCCGACGATCTGGTCTTTGATGTTTCCTACCATTCGGCGAGGAGGGCTTTTGCGGATGCCTGTAAGAGAGCAGAGATACCCTACGGGCGAGAAGACGGGATGACGATTCACACGCTGAGGCACAGCGCCGCGAGCTATCTGGCGGATCTTGGAGTGCCGTCACACGTGTTGAAGGCGATCACCCGGCATTCGAGCGCGCATATGCTCATGAAGTACACGCACGCGTCGAGCAGGGCGATCGGAGAGGCGATGGGGAAGTTGGGAGAGATCGGGGAATAAAAAAGGGGAGGTTTCCCTCCCCGCGTCCTCTAACAGAGAACCCCCGTGTTTGCGTAGCGTCCTCTTGTTTTTAGGCTTTCTTTGCGGTTGCCATAGTGAGTACTGCTCCTTCGTAAGCTGCGCCCGACCATTCCCCGGGCGAGTAGGAATCCGTGATACGCGATACGTGAATTCACTTATCGCCCAGGTTCGCGCCGTTCAGGACGTCGCGAGCCGGGATAAGGAACTTCCCGTACTTCTGCTGCGCGCCTGGCTTCGCGAGCACCGCCGTCAACAGGTCCGCCAGAACCGGGACGAGGATGCTCGTAAAGAGCGTTATCAGCATACTGACCGTTGCCGAGGCTGCGGCCGCCGTTGGCTTCGCGAGAAACCTTCCCAGTTTTAGCGCTGCCGCTTCGAGTTTCGGATTCGAGTTCTTACTCACTTTGTTTCACCTTCCTGTTGATTTCGAAATTTCGAATTTTATTTCCATCGCCGTCTTCAACGGCTCCCGCACTTAGGCCGTCCTACTACTTCTTCTTCGCGGGTGCCTCATGCGGATGCGTCCGGTTGAATTCCTTTTGTTCCTTGCGACTAACAACACCATCGTGGTCGAGGTCCTTTGAATCTTCGTGCGCGGCGGGAGGAGGCGTTGCTGGCAGCGGCGCTGTCGCAGGCGCATTGCCTTCAGTGGCCGGAACCTCCTGAGTGACCTCTGAAGGTACCGGCGGTGCGCCGCCCATGGCGAAGATTGGCGTTTCGTGAGCAAAGCAAAAGAGGCTGGGCTTCGCACCGCCCACCCGTGTCTGACTGGTTGACTGATGATGAAACCCTTCGGCCAGATACTTTGTGTCAGGGACGGCAGGGCCGTCCTTGGCAGTGCCCATCGTATTGAGCACACCCTGATCGACAGTCGGGAAGACGATAACTTCGCCGCCATCGCCGGTTGAGATTTCCGAGACCCGACCCGAGAGTAGGTGGCTCAAGTGTAGTACCAGGATCGCGTCGCCGCGATAGAAGACCTGGCCGTCTGGGGTTGTTCCTGAGTTCTGGAAAGACATTATTCACTCCTTTGATTTTCGGTCGATTCGATTATGAAGACTGGTCGCCGTTCTATCGGCGTCCTTATTCAGTTCGTTGGCGCACAGTCTCGCCAAGCGGCTCGTTTCCCTGTTCAGATCGCCGCCGACTGGACGGATGACTGCAGCGAGATGGCCGTGTCCTGCGGTTGACCAGATTTCGTTATCCCGCGCTTTATACCTTTTCACAAGCCTCCGAGCATCGTAATCAATTGAGCCAGTGAGAGGCAGAGCAGGCCTGCAGGAACGAGCCGCGGATACCACGGAGACGGCGCCGGAGCCCATGCAGTCCCGCAAGCGAGCAGGAAGAAGATGCAGGCCGCGACGACGAGAATCACAGGCAGGGCACCGGAGAGACCGCCCCCGACCGCAAGCAATAGAATCGTCATAATTTCCCCTTTCACTTCTTCGCCGGTACATTCAATACGTCCGCATTGAGTATCTTTACGTCCAGCGTGGCCACTTTGGGCTCTGACTTCTCGGCAGCCTTGTCAACCGCCTGCTCAATACGGTGTCCCGTTTCCGCTCTTTCATCACCCTTGGTGTCAGCTTTCCCTTGATCGATACGAATTTGTCGCACTTCCGCACGATCGCCTTCCGCTAACTGGCGCGCGGATTCAACCGCGATCTTGAGTAGATCGGTAGCCCTCCGCGTTTCCTCGACTGCCACAGCGTTCGCAGCTGCTGCCACGTCCAAGCGGTTGATAACGTCCCTCAGCGACGATCCGCTATCCGTTTTGAACTCGCCTGCGATTTCGTGCAAAACTTGGAGCAGATTTGCTTCCCCGGAAAACGCATCGACCAGATTTTGCAGAAGAGGATGGAGCTTGCCGACGAGGGTAATAAATGCGGCACCGGGTTTAACTACCTTGGCCCATAGCACTCCAAAGGCCGTTGCGAGCGCGGCAGCCCCGAGAACGACTTGCATCCAGACAGGCATAAGAAATCCCGGCGGTCAGTAGTAGAATCGTAGTCTCAACATCCCGTCATCGCCCCAGGTAGCCTCGGCCCTGCGTATCGGTCGCTTCGGCGTGCCGAACTGAGAGCGTTTGGGGATTCTTCCGTTGACCCTATAAACGACGTCGCCAGGCTTGACATGGTTGCGCGCTAACGGTCCCGGACGATCGATACGGAATCCACCATCCGGAGTGAACGCGCCACCAAAGAAGTCGACCTTCGACTTCACGCCTGCGGCCGCGTCGCCGTCGACCGTGATAACAACCTGGAATCCCATCTGGCAGTTGCAACCCGGGCCACACCCCTTCAGAGGATTGCTGGCACACCCTCCGGTCGCAGGGTTGTATTCCGCGCCCCACTCGGCGTTAGTGCAGTTTGAGCAGTCCACTACAACCTGAGATTTAGCGGGGAGAGCCAGTAGGAACACGAAGGCGGTGCAGATTAGAAGGTATCTCATCGAGGTAACCTCATCGCGGGGATGCTCATCTGATTGAGACTGAATATGGGCGGTTCGTGGTCTCTTGTGGTTATGTACTCATCCCGTAGGAGGTTTATCAGCGGCTCCGGCCTTTTCGCGGCCGGCGGCACGCGCGCCCTTGTCTTGGACGTGCTCTTAGCCGGGGAGGGCTTGGCATTCATCTTCTCCGCGTCGGCAGCGTCCCGCGCGTCCAGTACCTGAGTCATCGCGTTGGCTACTGCTGTCTGGAAAGCCTCGGCGGTGATCGCCGGTGTAGACTGGGGAAGTCGTAGCCCGGGCACGAAAAACGTCAGCGCCGCCACTGAAAGCAAGACGTTTTTCACCAGCGCCACCAGCTTCGCAAGGTCAATATTCCGCGCGTTAATCTTGCCGCCTTCATACGAGAGGGCGGGCAGGCGAGGCTCTTGAGGATCCCCGTGAGGAGTTCCATTTCTGTTATACATTGAACCCTCTTTCAAGAAGGGCATTAGGAAGAATCCTTTTGCCCATCTCTGCAGGCGATGATTTGTATTGGGCGTGACGCTTGCTACCGTTTCCATTTGAACGCTCCTCTGTGTGGATCGTGGTGAGCATCGCGGCCTCCCAAACGGGACGGATTCAGAAGGTTGCGACTGGTTGACGACGTGAGGTAACGCGTGATAAATGCTGGCCGTCTTCGCGGTGAGGGTCGCAGCCTCACTGCGTTGACTGGCCGGCCGGATTGACTTCGGTTAGTCCGGTCGGTCCCCTTACGGTTTCGGCACGTCCGGCTTCTTCAATATCAGCTCGATTCCTCCATCCTTCTTCTGCGAGAGATCGTAGAGTTCCGGATCGACGCCGGCCGCTTTGCAGACCTCCTGCTTCTTCGCGGCCAGAAACTTATCGGCCTGCTCGTTGAGGGTTGCCGCTTCGAGTCTGAGCGAATCAGATCGAGCCTGGCGCGCTTGAGCATCGAGGCGCAGATTACTCCATCGCAAGACATCGACTTCGGGAATGGGGATCGCTGCCGGCGCGGTCTTGACGGCTGTCTTCGAATCGTCCGCGACATTGGCCAGTTTCGGCGTGACCGTACCAACGGCAGCGCCGATAAGTGCCGCGACACATAGAACAAGAATGCGTTTCAACGCGTAATGAAATACTTTGCTCTTCATGGTTTCCTCCACTTTCTAACCTTCTTCGGCGCGACTACTTCAGTGGTCTCTTGCACCTGAACCTCGACCTTGGCGCCTACCTTGTAGAGCCCGACGAAGCGATCATCGGGCATATCCTCGTCGCCGAGGAATTTGAGCGCCTCCGCTTCTGTTGCGAAGCCTCGATAGCTGTAGACCCACACCTGTTCGAAGCGAGGCACCCTCTGGATGCCGAGCGTGCGATAGACCAGCACGACCGCAGGAGGTGGGAGTTTCGCAATCGCGGCCATCTCGGGCGGTGTCACAGTCTGTGCGCAGAGCGCGATGGTTGCACAAAGAACAAATGCGATTGCAAGAAGTCGTTTCACTGTCTCTCCTTACTGAATAACGTGATAGGCCCACTTGTAAGCCGTGGAAGCGGCCAGCGCACTCGATCCCACGCTGATAACAAACTGAGTCGTGCTGGTCGATGATACATACACCTGCGCGACTCCAGAGAGCGCCGCCGCGAAATTATTGATAGGGGTGAGTACCACGATCGGCGCGACGCCAAAGGTCGTGTTAAAGGTGATCGTCACCACGGACACGCCGCCGACCGGACCGGTACCGGTCGTCACGTTCACTACCCCCGCCTCATCGGTAGCCGTGGTCAAACTCACCGTTGGGGTGGTGCCAGCGCCGGTGTTCGCCGCAATGGAAGGCGCAGCCGATCCGCCTTGAAGGTGAAGCGATACGAACGTACCCCCCATAAACCAAGGCGAGGCAGAGTTATCAAAGATTCCAAACTTGGCCGTTCCCTGCACGCCGCCTATGAAGATTCCGTAGCCAGTTCCAACCGTGCCTGCCGTCGAGCCGGTCTCGAGATAGATGTGAGCCAGCGCCGTCGTCGTCGTCGAGGCGCTTGTGTTTGTTGCCAGGTTCAAGACCCGCAGATTCGACATCGCGCCGCCACCCGTCAGGCTATTTCCGGCGCTTAGCTGGAACACTCGAGTGATCAGCTCGTTCGTCGCGGAAACCGCCGAGAGAGTGTGGGTCAGGGTCAGGGCCGCATCGCTCGTATCGGTGCTGTTCGGCGTTATTTGAGTGACGGTCAGCGCCACCGCAGGGCCGCTTGTAGACGCGGGCTTAGTGATCGCGACCTTCGCTATTCCAGCGCCCCCGATTTGCAGAATGTTGGAGGTGTCGAGATTGAGGATTGTTCGCTGAACACCGCCGTTGTCGTTCTGGGTAATCTTGTGATTATTACCCAGGTAGATGCCGCCGCCAGTGAATCCCCCAACTACGCCAGTTGTTTGGAATCCGTTTCCAAGGCCGCCGCCGCTTGACTGGCCATCCATTACGTAGACCGCTTCTCCGGTCGTGGTGATGCCGTCCACAAGGAAACCTGTGTACCAGCTCTTGGTGGAGTTCACGCCCGAAATAGCGGAGGAAGCAAAGGCTGCAGTCGCGTGATTCGCGCTGAAGATGTACCCGGTGATGACTCCGATCAGAGCAGTCGGGCCTACCGTGTGAATTCCGGTCTCTGCCGTATTGTTCGAGACATCGACATCCAGCCCCATCACGTAGGAGGCCGGGTCTGCCACGTCCTTGACCGTGACGATATTTGCGCCCCAGGCGGCAAGCTTAGCTGAAGCATTTCCGTCGACGATGTGTAGTCCCACAGCGTCCGTGGAAGCAATCTGAGAGGTCCTGTTATCCGTCGAGATGAAGACCGTCGCGTTGTCTTTGGTCAGCGTCCCGTCGATCCGCAGCTGAGTTCCAACCAGGTCGCTTGGAGTCGTGGCCGCCATCACCGTCTGACCGGTGAAAGTCTTCGACCCCGCGATGGTTTGCGCTCCAGTTGTGATCAGTCCTCGAGCTGTAGCCGACGCGCTTGGAATGTTGAAAGTGTGGGTTGAGGTGACCGACGAAATCGCAAAGTCAGTTCCGGCCGTGCCTACCGCAAAGGTTTGAGTCGCAGCAACGAGAGTGTTGAGCGTCGTGATACCGGAGGTCGAGCCAGCCCACGAGGGAATGCCGCCCGCAAGAGTCAGCACGTTTCCGTTCGCGCCCACTCCGAGGCGAGTCAACAGGCCGCCGCTGTTTCGGTAGTAGATATCGCCCGTGGCATCCGACCCCAGCGTCATCAAGACGCCGCCCAGGACATTGGTGCTTGCGGTCAGGGCCTTGTTGGTAAGGGTCTGGACGTCGGTGTCGCCGACGATCGCGCCAGCGGGAGCCGCGACGACGGAGAAGACGCCAGAAGCGACCTTTGCTATTCCCGACCCCGTCCCACGTTTGATGGACTTCCCAGAGGTCCCGTTGAACAGGGCGATCTCGGAATCAACTGAGGTCGCTGTGTTCGAGGAGACATCACCTGAACCCGAAGGCGTTGCCCACTGTCCGTCGCCTCTCCAGAATGTCGAACTCGACGCGCTTGTGCCGCTGTTGAGGTTGGTGACGGGGAGATTCCCCGACACGTCGGCCGCCAGATTGACCGCCGCAAAGGAGCCCGCGCCGGCCGCGTTGCCGTGGTAAACAGTGGTCGTGGTGCCCAGCGATCCGAGCGTTGTCGGCGCGACTCCTGCGCCACCTCCCAGAACGAGTTGATTCGCTGCCAGCGCTGCCGACGAGGCGATTGTCGTACCCGCCGAGAAGTAGAGCACTCCGCCAGAAGTCCCGGAGGCTAAGCCCGTGCCTCCCTGCGTGACGCCCGCCGTACCCGACAGATTTGAGAAGGCAGGCTGAGCGTAACCCACCACGCCCTGAGCCGAGATCGCATTCGCAAACTGATTGGCCCCAGCGCTCGAGCTCTGCACCGTCGTGCTGTTCGCGTTGGGGATGTTGACCGTTCGAGTCGCCCCGGTCCCGACGTTCGAGGCATCGAATTGGAACTTCTTCGTGAGGTCAGACGGATCGACGAGAAGATGATTCGCGCCGGCCTGAAAGGTTTGGATGAACGCCCCGAAGGTGTTGGCCTGATCGGCGTAGACCGTTGTCGCGTTTTGCCTCGCCTTGCTGAGCGTCCCCGCAAAGCTGAGAGTCAGAGCATTCCCTGCGATTGAGCCCTGAATGTTCGTGTCATTGACAACGGAGACAGGTACCAAAGTCCCGAGGCTGATTGTTGGATTACCAGTCGTCCCATTCGCGTTCGCGATCGACAAGTTCGAGCCGACAGCAATCGACACCGGCACAGTAGTGAGCGCGCCAGTCCGGACGACGATCCCATTCGAGCCCGGATCCTGCAGGCCAGAATTGGAGACGGCAGCAATCTTTTGATCAACGTCGCGCCGAGTGTAATAGGTGTCAGGCGGAAGCGAAGGCGAACCCGCATTGTAGATCTTGAGGTCCGAAAGAGTCGCGCAGGTCCCAACCGGGCTACAGCTACTGGCCGACGCGATCGTATTCGGGACCATCAGGTTTACGTAATCACCGAACGGCCCGATCTTTGCCTTGCTTACGCTATCGTACAGGTAGAAGCTCAAATGCGCATCGGTCGCGTCCTGGCCGTCGATCGTCGAGGGAATGGTGAACGTCGGAATCGTCACCGTTCCGGAGAGCAGAGTGCAGGTCACCTTCTTGAACGCGTTGAGATTGGTCGGCGAGCCCGCGAAGATGATTGTGTTCACACCGTTCGAGGGATAGTCGACGGCGAGATAGGTTTTGTCGGAGAAGACGTAGACCAAGGGCGCTGCGGTGCGAGCCCAGGGCAGGCCCGTCTGCTGGGGTATGGTGATTGTCTTCGCGTGAGTCGCGAGCGCCGACAGGCTTAGCACGCAGACCAGGAGGCAGATTCGGGTGAGAGTCTTCATAGTGCGTACGCCGCCTCCCGCCGATCGGCGAGATACCGAACCGTAGCCGCTTCTAGCAGTCGGTCGAACACGAGCCGCGCCGCCCACCGCGCGAGCCGGTTGCGCTTCACGATCACCGCCGCTTTTACGCCGAAGCGCAGATATAGACTGAGGAATGCAGCCCCGACGCAGGACTCCTTCGCCCAGACGCTGTTGATCCAGTGGCGCAGCAGGTGAGTGCGCGCATCGTCGTCGCCGTACAGAGCCATGGCCACCCAACAGGAACCCCCTCCGCCCTTACCAGCGCCGATTGCCGAACCCGCGCCGCCAGCAAAAGCCTGCATCGTGTTTGCGATCGTCTGCGGATTGAAAACGCCACCCTTCCTCGTCGCGTCATACCCGGTATTCATCAGGTTGGACATCAAGCCGTACTTCGCCATAATCTGCTGCTGGAGCGCGTTCGAGGCGTCAGCCTGGCCGCCGAGCGCGTTGAAGTATTTCGAGTTCGCCTCGTTGATCGAATTGAGCCCGGTCCGCTCCTTGATCCGCTCCCGGCCGACAGAGCGAGCATTCGACATCGCGAGCCCCTGCTCGCCACCGCTATTCGCAATAAGCTGATTCGCCCCTTCCATTCCCGACTCGTCGAAGTCTCGGAGATCCCCCGCACCTTGCGCCTGAGAAACGGAGGCGAGGCTCATCGGGTCCTGTTCATACTGGTGGCCGATGTGCTTGTACTGTTTCCCGGCCCACGACATCTTTGGATTTACGTTGGTGTCGATCTTATTGATCATGCCTTCGGCGTAACCGGGGAGTCGCATATCAGGTCTGGCGCCCAGGAACAAATCACCGAGGAACGACATAGAGGGCTCCTTCTGAGGGAAAAGCGGAAAGCTTTAAAGGCGGGGTTGGAAAAACTAGCGGTAGCCTGCTGGTCCGCATTCTACGGTCAAAGCCGCTCAAGGTCAAATAACTACCTCATCTCAATGTAATCTCGAGGGTGGATCTTCAGTTTCTTCACGCACCTGGCGCATATCTTGATCCGCCGTCCGAGCCCGCCGTTGGCAACGTTCTGAATTCCGAAATCGTAACGCTCCCGAGCGGCCAGTTCCGGTTTCGCGTCTGGAATCGGGATTTGCTGCTCCACTCCGTCGGTATCCGCCCCCGCCATATGCAATTGAATGAACTCCGCATTCGGCATCGTCGGGACGGCAAGATCAAAGACCACCATCGCGGCGATAAGAAGCTCCACATGGGGAGTGTCAGCCGGACAGTCTTGTCCGCAGTGGAGGCACGTGTACTCATCGGCCATCGCCTCAAGTGCGGCCATCTTGGATTCGGCCTCCGTGTAAGCAACGAGATCTCGCGTAAGAAACGCCGCTTGACGCTGGCTCTCCGCGGTTGCAATCGCCGCCGCCTTTTTACTTGGATGTACCATAGTTCCTCACTGCGGTGAAAATGTCAGCGGTCCCCCGAACCCCTCACCTGGCCATCCCCCACCCTGTATTCCAATGGCTCGCCCAAGATCGACCATCACGGGCGGGGTTGCTGTTGGGGTCGTGTCGGGGTCTTCCGTGCCGCCCTGTCCTAGTTCATACTGCGGACGCGGAGCCCACGCCGCCATCTGTCGGCCGCGCACCAGCATGTCTTTATCCATGATGATATTGTTAAGTGCGCCGAGAGTCGCCGTGGTCTTGAAGACCAAAAACCGATTACCAATCGCAGAAAGGTTTGGAATAATCTCTATTGTTCCCCCGAACACCAGAAATGAGGTGGTTAACCCAGTAAGCGTGATTGGAGCAGGCGTCACGGTCAGGTCCGTCGGCGAGTTGTCCGAAAGCCGCATCGTTATGATTGGCACCGCGCCGAAACTCCCGTCAGTCTTCACCTGAAACGAACAGGTCAGAATCTCTCTTCCCTTTATGTTCTTTTTGAGCGGCACCCAGATTTCATTGGAACTATCTCGCCATACGATCCAGTCGTTGGCCGTATCCCAGAACACGGCATCCGTCGTTGTTGTCGTAATCGTAGTATCCGCCGTGAACGGCGCCACCCTGCGGGTCACGGAAGCGAGCGATGTGGCAGATGCGCGCGAAAACGTATAGTCGCTGTTCGGGAACAGCTGGCCGCGAGTGTTCATAACGGCGGTCGCGTCGAGTCCTGCGATTCCATCCGAGCCGTCAGCTATCACGTCATTCATCGTGGCGACGTTCAGAAAGTTGCTATTCGCGCTCTGCGCGCTGAATCCGAGCGACGGCAAGAGACTGTTGGACGCGAGCCACGCTGCGCAAAAATTGCCACCCGAACCAAATACGTTCTTGTAGATCTTTTTTTTGATGCTATCGAGATTGAGATGGGATTTCAGGCCAACTTCGAACAGGGCCAGCACCGGATTCGTTGTCAGCGCCTTGTTGACAATATCCAGGTAGTTACCCGCTCCGTCCCAAATGAGCAGATACTTCTTTTGTATCGTGTTTGTTTGCGACTGATCCGGCGTCAACGTCCCAAAGTTCAGGTTGCGCACCTGCAACCGTCCTTCGGCTGTCCAGTCAATGATCGGCGCGGCAAGCCCCGTTGGTACTCCAGTATCGCTAAGAACATCCTCGCTGCCGGCAACTCCTATGTTCTGGGTGAAGACGAGCGGCAGTCCTCCCAGAGCCGTAATCGTTCCCCGCAGCGTATAGCTCTTGTTGTGCTTCAGCTTAATGGTCCGGACGGGAATGATCTTTGCGCCGACCGTGTGCCACTCGTCATCTCGGAGCGTGAACTTCGCAACTCTCGTGTCGAATATCCCAGAACCGAATACCGATACCTCGATCTTTAAATGCTTCAACGCGACCACCGCGGCAGGCTGGGTCAGGTTCAAACTCACGTTCCGGTGCTTCCCGTCGAAGGGGTCAGTATCCTGGACCGTAAAGGAAACGCTCGCCAGTGCTGCCGGATTGACTCCAAGATTGCCGCCGATAAACGTTACTAACGAGCCCGTCGATTCCTTCTTCTCTCCGTTGGTATAGGCGACATTCTTCAGCCACGAATAATCGCCGCCGACTCGAAGAGCGTCGAAGAGAACGTCGATATAGCCACGATTGGCGACGGGCGTCGAGGCGGCATCTACAAGAGTCTCCGCGGCGGTGATCTGAATTTCTTTCTTGATCAGCACCGTCGGAGAAACATCGTCCCTTCGGACTACCACCGTCAGCTGGTCGCATCCCGAAGCGGCCCAGGTCTGCGCCGCTCCGGCCAGTGTCGTGGGCGCCCACACCCTGAGCACAACATACGCATCGTGTTCTCGCGTCTTCAGATCAAGCTTATTGTCCTTGATCAACGCGAGCGCCGGCGACGAAGGTAGACCGAAAAGGCCCGGTGTCGTGAACTGTAAAAGTGGCACGTCGTTGAAGAGCACGTCACCGTCTGGATTGCTGACCTCTGCCGCCGCACCCACCGCAAGCGTGAATGACTTCAGCCGGTAGATGTCGTATTGAGTTTCGAAGTAGAGCCGCTTATTGAGCTCGCGTACGCATCGGCCGATGGCGATCTCGTCGGCTTGAAGGTCTTTGATGGAAACGTGGAAGCTGGCGGTTTCGAATGCGGCCTGGTTGGTCCTAAGTGACGTGATGACCATCAGGACTTTGATTTCAATCGTTCCCGGCGGGAAGAGGATTCCTATCGTGACCCAGGCACCCTTGTTGTCGAGGCGGAAGACCGGAGTGAAGCTTGTATCAATTTCCGGCTCGGAGACGGAACTCGTAAGCGAGCGGTCGACTTCGCCGAGCGCGTTGATCTGATTCTGCATCCCTGCGAGGGACACGCCAAGGAGATCAACTGCAGCGGTATTGCCTGGCTGATTTCCACCACTCTGTTGTTTGACTGCCATTTAGTGCGTACCCGGTTCAACAGTTCCTTCGATGTGCGCTTCGTAGAACTGCTGGTTGCCGATGGTGCCGGAGATCTTCAGGGCGATGCTGTCGCATTTGTCGTTGAGCTTTTGAACAGCGGGATCACCGTGAGGAGGGGTGAAGTTCAGCGGGAAGGGACCACCGATTGTAGTATTCGTCAGGTCCTTCAACAGGTCGTGAATCATCGCGCCGCTCGCCTGAGCTCTATAGGAATCGATGGTCATAATCTTGCCGTTCGCCCCTTGGTGTGCCGATTGACCAAACCAGCCACCAGAGGGATTCCCACCGGCGCTATCTAACGAGTACAACTGACTTCCAACCTGAACCTTCCCCAGCCCCCCAATTGCAACCGCCGCATTGGGAGTTCCCGCGATTCTGATTGGCCCCCCCCATCGATTGTTGTTGAGCATAAAGGGCCACGCGACCGATCCGCCGAGGCTCGCACTCGGGCCGCAGTAGAGAACGCAGCCATTTGCCTCGTCGTGAACGACTACGGCATTCGCCCCGGTGAAACCGTCATCCTTCATCCGCTTCGCAACCGCTTCGCCGAAAGAGTAGTCAGGCTCCTTGCTACCCTGCGTGCGAACCGGCAACCCGGAGCTCGACATCCCGTAGAGCTCCGGCCCCGCCAGGCAGAAAGCATTCCCGTGAGAGAAACCGGTATTCGACCAGACACCACGGGGAAGAACCGGAAAGTCAGGCACACCTGTCAGGATTAGGATGACCAACGACGACCGCGTTGAAACAAAGACACCGCCGTCAACTCCGTGCAGCACTCCGGTCGGAGCTTGTCCGTTGGGCAACCGAACGACCTTTGTCAGATCGAACGCTTCAGGCTGGCCGATCAGAGATGGATAGATCAGACCGCCGACGGTGATTGCGCAAACCACGTCGCCCAGAACTGCGACGTGTGTACAGGTCGGGGAAGGATCATTCGCGAGAGGCGCGAGCCCTCCAAGGTCCCCATCCTGATACTCAATGTCTACGGTTTGGACGCCAGCAGTGACCGGGATAGCGGCAACCGTGGTAATCCTGAAGACGACTCCGGACCCGCCGAAGTTCTTGCGCGTGCCATAGAGCAGATAGTGAGTCGTCCCATCCCCGGGATCAGCCGGCAGGGTGACTGTGAGCTTCTTGTTCCTGGCCGCCACCGCCAGGCTGATCGGACTTCTCGAGGAGACAGCGCCCGTGGTCTGTCGGTACTTGGAATAGGCGACTGCATACGCTCCGTTGATCAGGGAACTGGCAGCAGCGCTTGCGGCAAGGCCGGGGGCCGCGCCTGGCTTGCTCAGGCCTGCGGCGTAAGTGACGCCGCCGATACGGAGCATGACTTTGCCAGTTGATGCGCCCTGTGAGGCCCCGTCCAGCAGGAAGTTACCGGATCCAGCAAACCAGGGGATGTCGAGATGAATCAGGCCGTTGCCGATGCCGCCCGACATCCCCCCCGCTTGCTCGTTACAGTTGTAGAGAGGAAAGCCGCCGCCGGTACCGGCCGTCGAGTAGCCCCGGTCGGAGACAGAGTTTTGAGCCTTCAGCCATAGATTGAGCGAGTCGCGGTAGGTTCCGGGCACCACGGCCCACGCGGGCGCATTGTAGAACCCGTTACTGAAACTCCAGTCAATTTGGAAGGGTTGTGGGTCCATAGTGCCAGGTATCAAGTGCGAGGCTTCAATAAGACCGCGTCCCCCATATTTGCCGGGATGCCCTTCTCGAGGATCTGTCTTTCAGACACGCGCGCGAGTTCAGCGCGAACCTGATGAATGCCCGCCTGATGAGTTGGCGGCCCGAGATCGTGCCCGTTCAATGTTCGACAATGCCGGCAGCGCCAGAGATCAATTACTTCGTCGCGGCCGCGGGAGTACATCCGCCCGTCTACGAATCGCCGTGGAAGCTCAATCGGAACTTCCTTCGTCCCGACGGTGATTGATGTCTGCTCGCGTTCACATCCGCACTCGTGATCATCGGCAAGACTGTCGGCCGCTTCCCACTCGTCGGCGCGGTGTCTCAGATCCTTGAATGCCGCCTTTGGACGTGATGCTTCGGCTTCAGTTCTGGCTTCATCAAACTTGCCCTGCTCGAGCAGCGCAGTGATCAGCCCTCGCCGGTACTTGATGAGGGTGATTTTGGGCTCACGGTATTGAAGAGCGGAGGCCAGCTGGGTTCGATTGTGAAACTCCTGAAACTCGGCATTAGAGAGAAACCGTTGTTTGTCCGTGGCCTCCGACGACTGAGCCATCTTGATAGCCTCGTCGCGAAACTTCCGAACCTCCGCCTTTGTCGCCTTGAGCGACCGCAGTGCTGGATGTGTGCCGGGAATGGACTTATCCCAGGGCGGCCTGGCTGGATCGTACACTTCGTCACTCATACTGTGTCTACTGCCACCTCTGGCGTCGGGCGAATCGCGTAAGAAAGCCCGATGTCAATTAGTTCATTCTCAAGCTCCGGAGGAACCGAAGTAATGACCGGGCAGAAATGGGCGTTGAAGGTGACGTTTTGATCGTCAGGAAGGGTCAGGCCGTCATCGAGCATCCCGTAAAGGCTGTTGTTCGTTACGGCAAACCAGATTCGCCCCAAGGCTAGCTTTTCGTGGCTGAGACCGGCTCGCGAGTAGTCGCGTAGCCACTCGGTCCCGTCTGCGCCACGGACGTTACGAATGGACTTCACCAGGATACTGCTAAGAGTCGCGTCGCTAATCGCGCTCATGTCGGCCACGCCCGAGACCATCGCAACGGTAAAATCCTTTTGGAGAAGCGGATACCGACCGTTCGAGGCCTCCTCGCTCAGTTCGGCGAGCGCGTCATCCATCGCCGTCCATAGCGTGTCGGGCGCAAGCGTCAGGCCGAGCAGCTTGCCCCGGTCGCGTACCTTTTGGACAAACTCATCGTCGGTCAAGGTTGCTCCTCTTCCATCTGAGGCTGAGGCTCCGGTGTCTTCACGGGCGGATCCTTTACCGTTCTCAGGTCGGCAACTCTCGCGTAAACCGTTCGGTGCTCAGCCGGTATGCCCTTCTCCTGATCGAGCCTCTCCAGCCTGGCAAGGCCGCCGTCTTCGAATGCCGCTATGCGTGCGAGAGTCCAGGTTCCATCGAGTTTGACCTTCGCCTTAGAACCGACTCTGAAAGCTTGTTTCGCCATTAGGCCGCTTGTGCCTCCTGCGGTATCTCCGCGCCAGGTACGTCTCGCTCCTGCATCTCTGCCGAGTACATCGCGTGAAACATCTGACCGGCATTGGTTCGCTGCCCGTCCTTCTGGACCGCGATCGCGATCGCCGCCAGGGCTACCGGTCGAAGGAATTCATCAGGCGCCTGACAGGTGTTTGCGATCTGAGCAAAGTTGCACCAGGTTGCGGCTACACTCACGACCGACGCGCCGCCGCGAATCAGCCCGGCTCCGTTATGGAAGATGGTGTCACCGCTCAAGATGAAGGTAGGAAAGACGAAGGGATTATTGAGAGGGTTGCGGATGTCCTGCTCGAGTTCTAGCCGGTTTTCGTTAGTGTCCCCCCACTCCTGCGGGAAGACAGTCCCGGCATACTTGCCGCTGGTTATAACGAACGTGATTGCCTCAATTGGTCCGCAACGGGTGGCAAGCTGTGCGCCGTGGGCGAGCCCCGAAGCGGAACCGGTCATAAAGTCTTTGCGGCGTCCGTGACCGCGAGTGTTGAGAATCGACCGGACTACCGATGTGTCGCCCGCAACAATCACGTCCTTGAGTTCGCCATCCTTGAAGCGTCTGGACACGATCGCGCCGTACGCGCTCCCCGGCTGCGACGCGTTGAGGATTTCAACAATCAGGGCTTCAATTTGCGTGATCGACAGGGCCATGGTGTTTTCAGTAAAATTATCCGGCTACTCAGCAGGCTTTGTGACCGCAAGTAACCCCGCCAAGAGCCTCGCGGCGACGATAATTTGCGAGCAGCCGGAATCCTTACGGCCCAACCGATTCCACCTTGAGCGAGATGGTCGCTTGAGCCACGGTGTTGACGATCTGAATACGCCCGGTTGTCGGCGGAACGGATTCAAGCTTTGCCTTATATGTGGCCGCTCCGGGTGCGCCGGGAGCAATCAAATACTGATAGCGACCGGCCGTGGTGATCGCTTGCGCGCTGTTTGCCCAAACGGTGTCATAGTTGCCGCCGTGCTGGGACTGTAAATTCACATCCGTGATTGTGGCCCCGTTCGGCACTTCGACGATAAGCGTGATGAGCAGGCCGCCACCGTCCACCAGCCAGTAGTCGGGGGAATTCAGAGTCCCGACAGGAAGCGGTGTCCCGGTATCAAGCAGCGTCCGCTGGTTCCCCTTCTGCATTGCTCCGCCCATAGCCGTCGCCTCCCTTAGTTTCGTCCCCGCCCGAAGGGCACTGTCCTGAAACTGTTCGCCGAGTTGCTACTCTTCTTGAATCTTCGAAGCTGCTCTCTGCCTACCGCTATACCCATCTCCAACGGTTTCCGCACGTCGTTGCGCATTCGCAAATTCGCGGATGCTCGCTCACTTGCGTCTGAAATCAAATCGAAGTCCTGCCAGGAACAGAGGTGCACCAGCTTGTAGGCCGCCGCGTCGTTCACGTATCCATCGAACTGGGAGAATCGAAGCGCCTGCTCCTGAACTGCCTGCGGCCTCACTATGGCCGGCTCAACTATCAGGACATACTGCGCCACGTTCTGCGGCCTCGGACCGATGACCATCTTCTGAACTCCGGCCATCTGGTCGTAGTAGAACGCGAAGCCTCGCGCGGAATGCTTCCAGACTCCAACGCCGACGCCGCCGCCCTGAAACGATTCGCCCGGGTCCCCACCGCCAAAGTTCACCGTGAGGTCATTGAGGCCAACAATCGGAATAGCCCGCCGGTTGTGATTTGGGTCCGACGAGTCGGCGGTATAGACGAAGTGCGCCTTGCCGAAGCCCGGAGCGATGTTGTCGATGTTATAAGTGTCCTGGTTGATCACGGTAGAGAAGGGAACCGGCTGAAGAAACCAATCCTCGTTGGTCTGGTTGAACTCGGTCACGGTCTCGTCGACGACGTCGACGACGGCGGCATCTATCACACCGTCAGAGAGCTTGGTCTCGTTCGGGTAGCCGAGTCGCCACCGAACGTCGCCTCGATGTTTGGAGAGTGACGCCACTGATTAAGCGGTTCCTTCGAGTTTCGGAGTTTGAGCCGGTGGCTTCGCCGGGGCTGGGGATGCCGGCGGTTTCGGCGCCACCGCTGCGGGTTTCGCCTTCACGCCTCTGGGGTCGTGGTCTCCGAAGCGACAGATCGGCGGGAAGTCCCCATCGATCAGAGCAACCTTTTCGCCGCATACACGGCACTGCCTGCGCTCGAGGCCGTCACCTTCCGGAGCTTGAGTCTGAACGGTGATCTGATACGGCTCCTTCTCCTTGGGCTTCTCGCCCAGGTCCAGCTTCGTGAGAGCACGAGGAACCTCGAGCCCGAGCCACGCGCAGATGTCGTGGTCAAGATCCGAAGGTTCGCGCTTGCCGATTCCGCGAGTGCCCGCGCGCTCCTCCATTGACGCCTTCGTCGCCTCAAGCGCTTTCTCGCACCATCGCTTGTTCTGAGCGCTCGCCAGATAAAGCCGCGATCTGGTCATCTCCCAGATTGGGGCGACCGTGGCCAGATCCCTTCTCATCTCCGCACTGCCCAGGTGCGCCATCTGTTCGTCCACGGTTCCGAATTGCACCGGGAAGAACGTTTGCTGCATATCGATTACAATCGCGTCATCTTCAAGCCCCGTAAGGGCCTCGAGAATCGCGAGCCCCTTGGGAGACGCCCCTTCGCCGCCGAGCTCCCTCACAACCGAATCCGCAATGATCAGCGCACTTCGGGTGAATGTCTTATCGCGCGGCTGATTGACCGATTCCGAAGCGGCTATTAACTCGGACAAGCCGATCGCCTGATAGTTCGTGTCGATATAGGAATGGTTGTCCACGGGGAATAGCTGGCCAGCCGGGATGCGGTCAAACCCGCTGATCCTGGCAAGTATAGAATCAAGCTGTTCGTACCGTTCGGTTTCAGGCGGCCGCGGAGGAGGATTGAAAGGGTTAAAGATGAAGCGCCTGGCCTGCGGGTTTTGTTTCTCGACGACGGTCTTTTTCCTCAGCGTTCCAAGCTGAGATTTCAGGCGTTCAACGGACAGTATGGCGGTGCTCATTGGGTCTCCTTTTGAGTCGATTGTTGAGTCGAAGCGCCGATGTCGAAGGTTGGTCCAACTTCCTTATTCAAGAGAAGCGCGATGTCCTCTCCGACCTCTTTCTTGATGTTGTCCCAGTGGGCGTCATCGCGATTGATAAGCTTTTCAGTGAGAGAGTCGGCAGAGCGCTCGACAAGTTCGCGAGGGAATTCATCAAGGTCCCGATAGATCGCGCGTGAGTCACGTTCGGCAAGTGACTGCTGGACGATGTCGAGGTCTCGACGGTCCGGCATCCGAGGACCGGACCCGATGCAGATCTGGCCGAGGTCCGCGAAGTGATTACAGCAAAGAGCATCGTTGTCGTGTTGGGCCACGACGAGGAAGCACATCCACCAGCCTTCATTTGGGAACGGCCCCAGCGCGTCTATCTTCCGGCCGCCCACCTGCATTGCCTCGAGACGACCCGGGTAGTCGTTGCCGCACCGTGGGCATCTCTTCGGACCGTCCGGCTTCCACTCGTGGTCACAGTCACGACAGCGATATTGAAGAACCTGCTGGACTGTCGCGTATCGCGCCGCGGCGTGCTGTCTCTTTGCTATGCCGTCCCGGAGGCGCTGCTCTATGATCCACCGGTCCATTGCGGGCTGCACGAATTCGATATCCGGCAGAATGACGCATCCGCGCCCAGGGGGCTCTCCGGTTATCACGCCGTTCGCGCTGATATATCCCACGCGCCGCCGGTCGCGGGTGATGATGTCGCCCTTCTTGCGTGGGATGAAGCCCTGAATCAGTCGGTACTTCTTGAAGCACTGCCCGTCGAGGATCCACTGATCCTGTTCAGGGCCCCAAACGATTCTTAGCTCTACGTCGTGATCCTTGCCGAGACGGTCAAGCTCTCTTTGGAATTCTCGGCAGTCGTAAGGACGCGGAGGGTTAATCTGCTGAAGCCCAGCAGAGGAGAGTGGCCCCTCCGTGAAAGAGGGGCCTGGCGGTTGCGATCCATTCAGCTCACGCATTAGGTCCAGTCACCAATCAGATACCAGTTCACCGCGATAACCCCGTTGACGATGATCGCATCGGTCGCGCTTATGTCGGCGTCTGGTATCGCGAGGTTCAGGAACGCCTTCAGCGGCGTCGTGTGGCCATCGAAGGCCGCCGCTACCAGCGAACCGTGTTTCTGAAGCAAGCCCGCGCCGGCGGTGAGGGTCCCGACAGTTGACGCGATCATGTCAGCTTCCGTCGTGGTCAGGGTCGAATCGGCGGCGCCCGCCACTACCGATCCAAGTGCGCCAACTACCGCAGCACCAGCAGCGATGCCGGTGCTGCTGCGCCTGATGGTCAGGTCGTAGTAGGCACCCATGATCTGGATGACGCCTTCCGGAAACTGGAAGATTTGCAGTCCGCCCTGCCCGCCCGCCGCGCCGCCCGAGTCCGTGATCGGAATAGAAATCTCTTTCGCGAGAAATACATCCCTACGCGGCACCCACAGCGTATCTCGGCCACCCATTCCGACGCCGAGTGCGCCGGGCTTTAGCTGGTCCTTGTCGGTCGCAGGCAGGAAGGGGAAGGCCCCATTGTTGAATCTCATCGCAATACCTCCTTCTTCTTGAGCCTGCGAAAACTACGTTGTCTTGGTGACCAAACCGCTGGTGCCAAGGCCGAAAATTTCGATTAAGCTACCCGGGTTGATGTCCGCAAACTGATTCTTCTTGCGGATAATGTAGAGCAACGCGTCGACGATGCCGCCCGTGTCCTGTGGTGCTCTGGCTTCGAGTCCGTCCAGATCCCAGGTGCCCTCTTCGATAAAGACATACTGGCTGACGTACTCCATCATCACCCGATACCAGACCGTGTCCGCGAAGAACGGATCAATGACCTGCATCCGGTTTCCGTCGGTCACGCGCTCTATCGCGCCGTCGTAGTTCTTGTAGCTCGGCCCATCGACGCGTCGAAGCGGGTAGCCGTTGAGCTTGTAGCCCTCGATCTGGGTCGGAGACGTAAAGTCCGTCTGAGAGGACATCACCGGAGCGGATCCCCAGCGGAAGGAATAGAGCGAGTTCGTCTGCTCCATCAGCGGATGGCTGATCATGTCGCCGCCAGCGTTAAGCCTGAGCCCGCGCGCCTCGGAGATGTTGTCCTTGTCCACGCCGTAGTAGTCGCCCGATGCCGCCGCGAAGTACGAGAAGCCACGGCAGGCCCGGTTGACCGCAGACTCAGGTGAGGCGCCACCCGACGCTCGCGGTACCAGGTAGTCACCGGCCGCGATCGTGGTCGCCACCGTCATATCCCCGGCGAAGACGGCTGTAGTTTTGGTCTTCGACAAGCACTGGAAGGCCGTGCCGCCACCGTGTAGAGCGAAGGTGGTCGGGTGATGAATGAAGTAGAACTGTCCGACCACGATGTAATACGCGCCAGCCGCGCTCTCAAATGTTACGGTCGTATTGGTCGAGACCGAGAACGACAGCACTGTGCCGCGCCGGAAGAGTCCGTCCCCCAGGCAGAAGTTGATGTCCTCCTGTTTTCTGAGCGATTTGTAATCATCCATCATCAGGCCGCCGATCATCCCGCCGGCGCCGATTGCGTCTTTCGCCGCGGCGATGCGGTCGCCGGTGACCTTGCCTGAGATCGACAAGGGCACGTAGCCGATGAGCATTTCGACGGCACGTCGGCCGCCGCCTGGCGGATAGGTTCCGCCCTCACCGATCGCGCCAATTTCAGTGTTCTCGCCAATCTTCAGGATCTCGCGAGCGCCTTTGGGGTTGGTTGCTTTTGGAGTTCCCTTCTTGACCAGCCGGACCGCGTGGTCCGGGAATGCCTGCAACTCAGTGATCTTCTCGTTCACTTTGAGTTTGATCTGGGGGAACATCGCGTTCACGTCGCTGATCTGTACCGCCATCTTGGTATCTCCTTACTGGGTGGGTGAAGTTGCTTACCTTTGCGGTCCCTCTCAGGACACTGACTGCCGGAATTCATCGGCGAAGCTGTCAGCTACCTGGCTGGGAGAGCGCACTTCGGATGGCGGGGTTGGCTTTGTACCTCCGGCGACGATCGTCTTCACGCCTTCGGGTACTTTGGGATCGTTTAGACGTGCGCCAGCTTCAACGCGGGCTACGTTCTTGAAGATCGAGTTTCCGTACTCGACCCATTCTTTAATCAGCGAGTTGATGCGGTCATCCATCTGCTGAGCGATGAGCGCGCTCTTGGAGCCGCCTTCTCGAGCGACCCGCGCACCTTCAGCATCGAGCGCGCGCAACTGCGGATCGTTGATGATTGCCGCCATCGCGGATGCCTTGACCATTTGAGCGCCTTTCTCGTTTCCGACGCCGTAGTCCAGGTTCAGACTCGCAATGCTGTCGTTGAAGGTCTTCGTGCGAGCGGACCCGAAGTCCCGTTCTCGATCGTCGGCCTGTTGTACAGCCTGGTCCTGTTGAGTCTTCGCGGCTTGAGCCGCTGCATCGGCCTGAGCCTTGATGCCTGCCTGCTCCTGATCGAATAGAGCCTTTTGAGAGTCGTAGGCGAGCTTCTCGGCAGGTCGCGTTGTATCGAGCTCCATCCCATCGGGAAGGGTGACCATGCCCAGAGAGTCCGGGACTGGAAACTGCGGCACGCCCGGGTCCGGCAGGTCTCCGCCTTTCGCGAGCCACTCGTTGATGATGCTTGCCTTTTCTTCGAACGCGGGACGGAGGGCCGGGTCGATTCCCAGGTCTTGCAACGCCCACGTTTGATAGTTGGGCTTGTTGACCTCGTACGCCGCATTCAAAAGGCTCCGGGCGGAACCTTGATCGTAAGCAACCAAATCCAGGATGACCTTCTGCGCATTATCAACACCAGCCTGCGGAGTGTCGAACGGTTGAAAGAGAGGAGCCACGAGCGTCTGTTGTTGGACAATCGGGTCATCGACCGCTGGCTGTGCGGGCTGTTCCGTCGCTGGCGCTGCCTCAGCTGCCGGAGCGTTCGGATCGACCGCGGGGGCTTCCGCGGGAGGAGCCGCTGGATCCGCTGGTTGCGCTTCGACTACGGGAGCGGCTGGATCAACGGGCGTTGCTGGATCCTTGAAGTCCTCTGCGCCGAACTCGAACATCGCACCGTAATCGACCTGTTGAGCCTCGGGCGATCCACCGCCGCTGTCAGTTGTTGATGTGCCCGTATCCGCGCCGCCAGTGATGTTGCCTTCGTTTTCCATTGTGTCCTTGTTCCAAAAAGAAAACACCCAGCGAACTCGGTTCGACGGGCGCATTGTGCGCGTGGTCGTGTCGAGTTAGCTGGGTGTGCCCGATTGAGTTTTGCGAGTGTGGCCGCTTCCAGACGGCGGGCTCGCGCTTCAGGGTATCAGGGGACCCGGATAAATTGTATTAGTTCGTCAAGTCATCGGGCGTAAGTCTACTCCAAGTTCCCTCAAAAGTCTCTCAATCTCGATAAGCTCGCTCTTAACCGCTCGCCGTCGCGAGAGCAGGAAGGCTTGCAGTGTCGATTCGAGAACGGTCCGGGGTGGCGCCTCTACGGACGCCCGCCGCCCCGTTCCGTCCTCGTATATGATAGGCGCTCGACTCATTTCTTCTTGTCGGCTTTCGTCGCGGTTGCGGCCTTCGGGGCTTCAGCGGCAGCCTTCTCGAATGCGTCAAAGTCGCTTTGCGCCTGAGCCTTCTGCTCGTTGAAATAAGTGAACGTCGGGTTCGCGACTTCGGTACCGTCCTCAAGCCTGACAACAGTCGCGACACCCTTGTCTACCGCGGTGATCTGTCCTCGCTTGTTGCCGTCACCGTCCAAGAAGACGATGTCGCCGACCTCTGCCACGGGCGGCCTCGGCTTCGCGGCCGCTTCCACGTCGGCGACGGTTAAGGCCTTCGGTTCCGTCTGCTGCGGCCAGTGCCAACTGTGAGCCGGAAACGTTCCCGAACCAACCGCGCTTTCAGTATCCGCGAATCGCCCGACGAACTTCCCGGTTCCAGAGTGATGCGCTCCGGCATCGCTATTGAGATAGAACAGCACGGCGTGAACGGTCGGCCTCTCGTTCTCCGGATCTGGCGCGTCGACGACGATGCCCGGCCGAGTTGTGCCGTCAGGAAGTACCGCAATGATGATTCGGCCCTGGACGAGCGGATTGGACCTCGCCCCGGCTTCGGCCTTCGGGGCCGGCGGAGGGTCGGCTTTTGGTGGAGTGGTGGATTTTTCAGTCTCAGCCATTTGGTTGCTCTCCTTTGGAATCCTTTGGATTGCTGCCTTCTGGTGGCGCCGGCATCGCTGCAGCGGCGAGCCCCTGATCCATTGCCATCTTTTGCGCTCCGTCCATCTTGAACGCCATCACAAGCTGATCGAGCGCGAGTTGCATAATCGGCGGAAAGTTATCGTATTCGTCCGACAGGTAGAGTGCGTCAAAGAACCGGATGAACATCATCGGCTTGTCGAGCGGACGTGGCATCATCGGCTGCATCAGCAACTCGAGCGCCTGCGGGTCCTGCTCGATACCGGGTTGCTGGGCGAACATCTCGGCGATCTGTTTCATCGCATCCAGCCGCTTCTCGATCTTCGTCTTCCACGAGTCGTAGTCATCAGGTCCGGCGTTCTGCCGAAACACTCTCGCTAGATTCTCCTCGACTTGCGGCTGATGTTGGCCAGAGCCGCCGCCTGCTTTCAGAAACGCTAGCGTGTCCGCCCGCTGATCGTCGTTGGTGCGTGGCTGATGGGAGTCTTCTTCAACGCGGAAGCTAACATCGCCCGGGAGATTGAGCGGGTCAATGTACTTGCCACGAGTCTCACCGTACTTTGTGAACCACTGAGGTCTGAGCGCTCGAGCTTTCCATTGCTTCGTGGCCTTGTTCATCATTCGCGCCCGGTAAGCAGCACGCAGAATCAATCGCTGAGCCGCGTAGCTGTCGGCAGTTGCGCTCTGATACTGGACACCTGTCGCGGTCCGCATTCCCGGGCCCGGCAGGCCGCTTATATTCGAGTTGCGAACGCCCTCGACCAGTTGGGCATCGGCGGTGAAAGAATCCTTCATCATCTGCATCTCGGCATTCGGCCCCGGAGTAGACTGATGAAAGATGTGGTTCGACAGGGGCTCTTCGACTCGCCTATCGGCCACCGTCCCTACCCAGCCCGCCCGATTCTCGATAACCTTCACGTCCTCATCCACCAACGTTACGCCGAAGCTCGAGTTCTTCATCCAGGTTATCTGAATCGAGTTCGCTTCGTTGCGAGCCTTGTTGATCGAGACGATGTTGTCGATGCCGCTGGAGAAGAAGCCACTTCGCCCCGGCGAGTACTTGAAGGCGTCGAGTTCGTCGTTCTTATCGACGTCCTCCATCTTCACGACCTGGTCGTTGACGAGGTGGCAGAGAAGACCTTTGGGGAATACCTTGATGGTTGTCACGCCGGCGGGGATGATTGTATCGGTACCGGGAATCTGCCAGGGCACCATCGAAGGTGGCCACTCAGCATACTCGCAGGTGTCCATGTATACGTAACTGCGGACGCACGTGAGTTCGTCGGTCAACTGTAAGCCCTGGCCGAGAGTATAGCCGCGGCTCTGATCGAGTTCTCCGCTATTGCCGGCGGCGATCTGAAGCAGTCGCAGGAATCGCAAGCCGGATTTATCCTGGGCGCCACTCGGTGCGTAGTCTTCGATCTGAACCCAGCCGTACTCCTCGCGGATCTTCGAGCGGAAGCATACTTCATCGATTCGTACCCACGGCGCTTGCGCAACCCGCTTGACGCGATCGGATATCGTCACCTGTAACAGATCAAACTTCTCGTACTTGAGCGCGCCCTGCGGGACCTCGTCATAACCCTCGACGGCGAGCGTGCTGACCGTAGTCGGCGGACTGACCTTCGCGTTTGTTGATCCGCATTGAGGACAGGGAACTGCGGCAAACCCCGGCTGATCGTCGGCATCAGCGTCCGGCGGCCCACCCATTTGATCGGCGTCCGGCTCCTGCGGCGGCATCGAAGAAGCACCGCCCAAGCTCCCTGAAGCCTCAGCGGCAGGAGTGATCTGAGGCGTCATTTCGGGCGGCACTTCTCCGTACGTCCCACAGTCAGGACAGGCGAGTTTGCCCGGTAACGTTTGCGGCTGCTCTTTGAATCGCGGCACCTTCAGCTTTGGTCCGGCCTTCGCGTCGAACGATACACGTCCAAGAATCCCGCCTCTGAACTGAACTTGATGGGCTTCTTCCTGTTCGAGCTCCGGATCTGAACGCCAGAAATCGAAGTAGAGGCAGTCGGCCAAGTATTCGAGATCGGGAATGCTCGCTTCTGTCTTTCGATCCTCGCCCTGTTCGCTGTGAGGTACCAGCTTCGGAACCGAGTTGCCGTATTCGGAGGCGATCATCTCGACGGCCCAGCGAGTCAGGTTGATCGGACAATACATATCCTGATCTTCCTGATCCCAGATGCGGGCACACCCGAGAATATAATCGTAAGTGAAGAGCTGGATGCCGCCCCAAAACATTTCAGCCTGGAAGCCGATAAACTGCCGCGCGCGGCGATTCAGCCGAGTGGACTCTTCGTATTTCTTGAATCGTTCGGTGAGGCGGTCTTCGACGCGCGAGGTTTGATCCTGCTGCGGAGGATTGGCCGCAGCTTTGACGGATTCGAATTGATCTGGCGCGATCTGGAAGGGTGATGTTGCCATTTAAAGATTCGGCGCGATTACTTGAGTATCCCGTATGTTTTCCACCGTGCCCACGTCTCGGGATCGTCTATCTCGATCTTTCGAAGTTCCAAATACCCGACCAGCTCGAAGAGCCAGCGAGGAGCGCATTCGTTGAACACTAGCGTTGGAGAAATGCGCCCGTCACTCCGCCAGATCCTCCGAATGGCAAGAAACGGTCGCCCGGTAATGCGCCCGATTCTCCAGATTCGATATTCCCATTCCCACCTTGTCACTGCGGAGCTCCATTTCTATGCGCGACGAACGCAGCCGCCGCTTCAACGTATTCCTTCGGGTCCTTCTCGTCCTCGTCTGTTAGTCGACCCGAAGGGACAATGCCCATCTCCTCTTTCATCTGGTTCGTGTACTTCTTGTCGAGGTCGCTTCTATTCGGCGGACGCTGAAGGCCGGTGAACGGTGTCGAGGTCTTATTGATTTGGGCAGCAACGGGGTCCTTTTCAGGAGAGGCGGGGAAGATCGCCGGGATGCGGGCCTGGAAGATCGCGATGTAGTTCACCAGCCGTTTGACTTCAGCCTGAGAAGTATCGAGCCGGGTTTGCAGATCGTTGCGCGACCGCTCCATCTCGCGGAAGGCGAAGCTCCTGCGAGGCGTGAACAGTCGCGCTATGAACTGGCGAAAGGTCATCGGTTGTCAGTAAACGTTCGAGCCGCTCGCGAACTCTGCGTAGTCCTGGAGTGTCTTGTCGAAGGTCGTGTCGGACTGAATCATCTGGTAGAAATTCTCGCGAAGATCAGTCGCCGCAGCTGCTGTGTTGACCGTCGTGAGAGCGTTGATTACTGCGTTGGTGAACTTGCCGGATGGTATTCCGACCTCCTGAAGCCACGCGACTTCGCGCTTGAGCATATCGAAGGGAGCGCGGTCCGCGATGTTCACCGCTGCCGAGAGTTTTCGCACTTCGATCTGAGCTATCAACGCCGCCAGAGTTGCGCGGCCTGTCACGTCAGCCGCTGTCAGTCCGAGTTTTGCGCACTTGTTCACCAGTCGGCAGCCGAACTTCGCCCTAATTTCATCGCCCAAATTCAACAGTAAATTGTTGCCCATATCTCTCCTTATCGGCGGGGCTTATATTTCTGCAAGATGCTCTGTCGAGCGCTTTGAATAGCAGGGTGCTTGCTCTTGACCTTCGCGCGAGCTTCAAAGCGAGCAAAGTAAGAATCTGATTTGGCTTGCTCTCGTTCGAGCGGCGGGAGGGAGTTGATAGTCTCACTCTTGAACTCAGGCGGCATCTCGTCGTCTTCCTCCTGCTCCTGTGTCTTTCGTTGAGAACGGGGCCAGTGAACATCGGCCATCATTCTCAACCAATCAACCGCGTCATCGAAGAGGCCCTTCTTGGGCTTCAGTCCCTCGATGCCGCCAGGACTTGTCGGATTCTTGTACTCCGGGATCTCTTGCCTGAGTCGTTTGAGCCCACGGCTATCAACCATGTTGGCTTTATCGACCTGTTCGTCTTGTACCACAAGAAACAATCTTGGGCAACCAATAATCCACGGACGGAACGGATGCCTGAACGGCACGCCACTCGGAAGCTTGTCTCTCACCAGCAAGTAATCCTGAATCTCTTCGACGCCGCCCTGCGCTTTTGCGTTCCACTTCGAGACCTTCAAGTCGCGATATCCTGGCGCCGTCTTGGAAAGCGAGCGATACGTATTGCACGCCGCGGAAGCTTCGTGCGACATCACCGCGTTCTTGATCCGACCGACGGCAATGTGATGCTCTCGAAGCCAATCGTCAATCGCCATTCCCACCGGAGTTGGCGCGACGGCCTCTACGTCCTCTCGGCTTCCCGCTTCGATGTTCGCACGCATCCAGTTGGCGACCGCCGCCTGGTTATAGATCGTGGAAGGGAACCCAAGTTCTCCCACGATGAAGAAGCATTCGTTCAACCGCATCTCTTGAGCCGGCCGCCAACCAAAGCCGGTCATACAGGGATGCTGATGCGTGGTACCCCAATCCTGAGACCAGGTCACGTCGCCGCGCAGCGGAATCATTGGATTGCCGTCGGGGTCATAGCTCTTGTAGAAGTCCGCGAACTCCGACCAGGAGATGACGTGAATCTTTTCATCGAACATAGGAAAGAGACTCCCGGACTCGGCAACGTCTACCGCGTGTTGAGCCTCGCGCATAAACGAGCCAAAGCCCCAGGTGTTGATCTGGTTTTGACAGGTCTCGATGTTCTGACCTTCCCAGCTCGGCTTACCGCGCAGGATGAAATACTTGATGCCTCTGATTTCGTAGTCGACGCCGCGAACTGGCTTCTCCGGCCAGTCCTCGATTGCCCTATGCGGTCCGTTCACAATTCGATCAAGCAGGAAGTCCGCACCGCCATTTTCCTGAAGCGCGCTGAAGATGGAGTTCTTATGGATAAGGTTTTGTACTCCGTTAACGGCGCAGTCGTTTGAACCTGCCGGCAGGAGCGTGTCCTTGATCATCTGCTTTTTCTTGGCGACCGTATCGGGCGAGTCGTGGCGCGCGTCGATGTCGTCCATAAATATGATGTCGGGCCTCTGCTGTTCGGCTTTCAATCCGCGAATGGATTTCGACTCAAGCCCGAGAGCGTCGACTATCAGGCCGCGGGCGGTCCATAGCCGGTTGCGGCGCCACGCTTTAGGGTCACCGTAGGAATTTAATTCGCGCTGAGCCAGGTCGGGATAGTGGTGTTTTACTTCGGGAAGGCCGAGCATTGACTCGACGGTTTTCAAGTGATCGTCGGCCTGATCCTGCGCGCCGCAGACGTAGACAGCATACTTCCGGGTTTTTCGTGCGCCGATTGCAGGACAGAGAAGTTCCACGGACGTGCTCTTCGCGCCGCCGCGCCCAAAGATTTCGATTAGAGGAAGGGGCCGGACTCCCGGCTTCAACTCCCACGCCCATTCCCAGTGAATTCTGTGGCGCTCGGCAAACGGAGCTGTTACGTAGGAGGGAAAGAGATCGCGGAGCCAACGCTCCCAGTCGGAGTCGTCGTAGGCATCGTGTGTGCGGTTTTGGATCTTGCGGGCGCCTTCGAAGAAGTTGGCGAGTGTGAGTTTGAGGGCTTCGGTACTCATCAGCGTTGAGCCTGGACGCGCTGGGCCTGTACACGTTGAGGCTGCGTTGTTTTCGCTGGGGCTGCGGATACGCGAGTCGCCCAGGTTGGAGTTGCCGGGTCAACGGATTCGCGGACGAATGGGATGCCCGCCTTCAGCTGCTCCGTAAAGCCCTCCGGCTTACGCTTGACCTGCTCGCCTTTGAATGGGTTGCGGGTTGGGGCGCCAGCCTCTTCTCGGTCAATCACGCCGGCGAACTCCTTCATTATCTGCGGCTCGACCCACCCCGCGACGAGCTTACCCAGTATGTTCTCGACCTTCTTGGCGCTCTCTAACGCTTCGACCACGTCGGTATACTGGCCGAGGAAGGGAACCTGATGGCCCAACCCCCTGGCGCTTGCGCCGCCACCACCCAAGGCACCTTGCTTCAGTGACTCGCCGAAGCTGTCCCCCTGCGCTCTCGCCTCATCGAACTCACGCCGCATCGTGGCAAAGACCTGTGCTACTTCGACGGTCGGGCTATGTGAATACCTGTGCGAGATCGTCAACGGTCCGATCTTTATGTCGCCTGGATGCGGCTTGTCTTCGTCCTGTTTCTCCCCTCTCTGGAAGTAGCCGCCGAAAATCTTTGCTCCGCCCGCACCGCCGATCGCAGCAGCAATCAATCCGACCGTTCCGCGATTCAAAAGACGCATCGTCTTGTCGGCTTCTTCCGGGGTCATCTTCTCCAGCATTCCCGGCTTGCGAGCTTGGAGTGCTCGCAGTGCGCCCCGCGGAACGCCCAGCAGATATTCGCCAACGGTCTGCGCCACGTAGTTCGCTGGCACCTTTCGAACGGGAGCAATGATGCGAGAAATGCTCTTCGCTTGATCCGACCAGCCGCTTTCCGCTCGACTCCACGACTTGCTGAAAGCGTTCTCGCCTAACAGTACGGTTTCTTCGGAGTCACGATAGGCGCGCTTTTCGCATTCCGCTCTGACGTTCGGGTCGTTCGGGTCAAAGCCTCGACGCTGAACCCAGTCCAAATTCATACGGAGCGAGCGATTGAATTCGGCGTGTTTGGCAAGGTTCTTCTCGGCCGCGTGTATCCGCCCAGGTATTGCGAGCACCGTACCTATCTTGCCTGGAACAGTCGAATGCTCTTTGCCGTGCTGGAGACTTAGATCTGTCTCGCCGGTCATCAGCATTCGAGGCATCTCTTTAGCACCTTGGACGACTCCCTTGAGAGCCTCGCCCTCCGCTCTCCAGTTAATCCCGGCGCCGTGCCTGGGAGCCTGCTCCGCAATCTTCGGAAGGATTCGCTTCCAACCCTCACCCGCAATGTTCTCCATTGGTGAGAGCGCCAGCCTTTGGGCGAGCGCAGATCCGATCTTGCCGACTACGCCGACGCCGCTGAGGACTCCCGCGCGCACGCCGGCCGCAGTGTAGGCCAGCGCCTTTTGAGTCTTCGTCTTTCCAGCCCAGTCCAGCTTATTCATCTCGCGCTCGACCTGGCGTTTGATAGCACCCTGTCTTGTCTTCAACGCGTCTGCCTCGGCGTCGAGCTTCAACGGTGCGCGTTTCGGTTTGGGCGCAAAATCCTTCTCGTCCAGCTGGCGCTGGTATTCATCGATCGACTTCTGAACGCGTGTCTTGTAACCCTTCAACGCGATCTCGGGCCTGCGAGCTTCGCGAAGAGCATCGAGCTCTGTTTGCATCTCGCCGATGCGCTTCGTCCAGGGAGACGAGATCTTTGTCTTATCCGCAGTTGGAGCGTTCTTCCGCATCCTCTCGATCGACTTCTCAAGAGCCTTTTCGGTTGCTGTTATTTGCTGGTCAGGAGTCAGATGTCGCGGGCCACGCAGCTCTGAGAAGGTTCTGTTCAACTCGTCGCGCTCGGCACGAAGGGCTTTGGTTTCTGGAGTGGCGACCTTTTCGGAACGAACCGCCTGGCTGAAGTCTCGTTCGCGGATCCGGCGCTGGAGATCGGTAATGCGGTCACGCAGGCGCTCCTGCACCTTCGGCTCGTTGCGCGCATCGGATAGTTTACCTTGGGCGTCTTTGAGCTTGGCGCGAAGCTGAGTCGCCTCGGCGTCGTCATAGATCTCAGGCGGGAAAGTCTTTTTGTCGACTCGGCCGAGATCGCCCTCTGAGAGCTTGCGTTCAGCTTCCACGAGCTGCGCCTTCAGTTCGACCTTGTTCTGTACGATCGGATCATTCAGCTGTCTCTTGAGCAGATCCCGTTCGGCCATCAACGCTACCGTCTCGTCGTCGTAGGCCTTCTTAAGTTTCTCGACTCGCGGCGCCGGACCCTCCCCGGCTTCAATCTGTCGATCGAGGTCCTCGACTTGGTTGCGCAGTTTTGTATGCAACGCCTGCTGAGTCGTCTTCCACTGTTCTTCAGGATCAATCTCGCGTTCGGATTTCCATCCAAGCTTCTTCAGCTGCTCATTGATCGACCTCGTCAATTCTCGATGTCTCTGGCTCGGCTTATCGCGTTGGAGACCGGAACGAAGCGGTAGCTCGCCCTTCGAAAGATCGTCGAGCGCGTTCAGATCCTTTTGCAGTCGCTTGGCTTCACGCATCGCAACATCGAGTTCATCCTGACTGAGCACCGCTTTCTTCCCATAGTCGGACCAAATGTCGGCCGTTTCGCGCGGAGTGAGTTCGGGGAAGTGCTGAAACACCATTCCGTGTGCTTGATCGTTGACCTCCTCGGGAGTCCTGGCACCGCCCTCGACTGCAAGTCTCGCCATTTGCTTGACGAGCTTGCGCATTTCTGGAGTGAGCGGACTCTCGTCTTCAGCGGCGCCACGATATTTGTCGGCCTGGAGCAGCCCTTCGGGTTGTGCCGGCTTCGCGCCTGCCTGTTCCGCAAGCTTCGCGAACTGCGCCTTAATCTTCTCCATGTCGGAGAGGACGGCTTCTTTCGGACGCCGCGAGCCTTTTGATGGACGCCAGCCGTCAACCTTCTGCTGCTGATACTGAGGCCGCTCGAGGTCGGCATTCTTCTTTTGAAATTCTGCAAGTTCAGCGTCTCGGACCTTCAACTGTTCGGATACATCCTGGTACTTCTTCGCGAGATCCCGAAGCACCGACTTCTCATCGGGACTCAAATGCTCGCCCTTCTTAACGGTTGCTTTAGTGACCAGCCGTTCAAAGCTGTAGTCTTCTTTAGCAAGCAGTTGACGAATAGCACCGGCGCGGCCCCATTCAGTCCCACCGCGATATCCGGCCATATCGTTGTTCTGGAGATCGGTCTCAATGCGAGAGAGGCGAGTGTTCAAATCGCCAAGCGCCTCTTCGTCATTCTCATTGATAGCGTGTGCTGCTTTAGCTTCGACGTCGTCGTATTCGTTCTTAAGCCGCGCCCGGTCATACGCAAGAGCCGCGGTCTCCTTGTCGCTCAGGACACGAGGCTTCTTTGCAATCTCAGCCGCGAAGTCGCGAATGTTGCCGGTTGCTCCGAAGGTGTTCTTATCGACTTGGCTCTTGACTTCATCCCAGACGTCACCCCATTCTCGAGCGCCTTCACGTTCGATCTCCGGAGTCCCGCGGTGGACGCGTTCCTGCTGGATCGTCTCCTGCTTGACCTGAGTGCCACCCTTTGCGATCTCACCCGTTCCGCCGAGGAGTCGATCCCAGGTGGCCTGCTGCTCACGGCTGATCGGGACGTCGACATCGGTCCCTTTCACGGTTCCGCGGATCCCGTGGTAGATATTGTGCAGCCACTCTTTGAATTGCTCGAAGACGGCCTTCAGTTGCGGAGTTGGAGCGCGGCCGGTGCGAAGATAGCGCTCGAAGCCGCGAGCGCCTTTCTCTTGCGCTTCGACGTAGCGATTGAGCGCGTCGCCCTTCAGAGTATCGGCAACGTAGGCATCGTGCAGTTTGTTAAACTCGGCCACATCGTTCAGGCCCATCCATCGGGCCATATGGTGCATATCGCGGACGAATTGCTTACCCTCTGTGGGCAGGACTTCACCGCTCGCGCGAAGCTGTTCGGACAGCTTCATAAATTCAGGCGCAGCGACGTGATGGATCTCGTGAGCTGCTGAGGACTCGTTTGGGTTGTTCAGGGCGGTGATTACTCCCGTGCCGTCCTTCATAAAGTTGGCCATCGCCCTAGCTTCCTGAAAGAGGGGTTGGCCTTCCATTGCGGAGGCGCGCATCTCAGGGGTTATGTCGAGGGAGTGAACGGGGGTGCCGCCTGCTGCTTGCTGGAGTTCGTCTGCTCTCTTTGCCGCCTTCCCAAAGGAGTCAAAGGTTTCTACCGGACCTTCAAACTCCTCGCCTACCATCTTGTAAACTCCGTACTTACCTTCGCCCGCCCCATGAACGGCGTATTCGTTTGGCTCGCCAGTTTTTACCTTGGACTCCCCTACCCGTGCCCCGAACTTCTTCCCCAGCTTGTTCGCGGCTTCGGGAAGGATCTTGTCATAAAACCCCTTCATTCCTTCCTCACCTACCTTGAGGTCAAGGCCGGTCAGAAGTCCCTCGTTCGGGTCTTTGGTGATTTTGTCGGCAATTTCTTTTCCGAGCGTGTCCTCGATAGTTTTCGGAGTAGCGCGCTTGTCAGACCACGGTATCTCGTGACCTTTGAGCGTGAACACGTTGAAGGTGCCGTCACCGTTGGGGATGTACTTAATGCTGTCGATGTGCTTGCTCAGGTCGTATCGTTCCGCCTGCTGCTCTCCCGTTGTCCACGCTACCCTGTCAAAGCCATTCTCGCTGGCCCATCGGATTGCGCGCTTCATCGCGAGTTCGTGCCAAGTCTTCTTGAAAGGAGCATCGGGGACGCCGTTGCCCTCTTCGGATGCGCGCGCCCAAAGACTGTTGAATTCCCGGCTTTCCGCTGCGGTATGGTTGCGCTCCGAAGAGAGGAATTCGAGTCTCTGATCCTCTGCGCGGCTGAGTTTCGCGCCCGTCTGCCTGTATCCCTTCTTCCTTCCTTCCTGATGCCAGTCTGATTGAATCTCTTCGATAAACAGAACCCGCTGGCCACCTGCGTCCGTCCGCTCATTGAACCGGATATGAGCAAGTACGTTGGGCTCATCGAAGTGGGCGGACTTGTATTCCTTCGACGTGATGGATTCTTTCTTGCCTTCGCCCACCATCTTGCGCTCGCGGGGTGTCAGCGCTTCATATTCGGCGGGAGTCATTAGCCCGCCGTCACGCAGGCGATAGTTGAACTCCTTGTTCGGTAGCGTCAACAACAACTCGCGGTAGTTCTCTCCTCCGGGGACTTGATAGCCTCCAAACTTTGCCATACCAGACGCTCTATTCCGAAGCGCTTGAAGGCGATTGTATTCGTCGCCCAACGCTTGATCGGCATTGATGTCGCCCTGCTCGTGAAGCGCGTCCATCTGCTCATCAATACGGGCAACTTCCTTCTCGTCGCGGCCCATCTTTTCTACCTCGCGCACTTCAACCGCATTCTGCCGCGCAAACTCCAACGCCTCTTCTTTGGTAACTCGCTCGCCCTTCGCCTTCTTCTCTCGAATGAAGTCATCAAAGCCGGTCCACTTCATCTCGTCGGGCTTCACGGTCTTACGAAGCACGGCCTCAAGCTGCTCTGGCGTGAACTTACCTTGGGTTTGGGATTCGAGGGAGCGGGTAAGCTGAGAATAGAACGCGGGCTCAGTGTCGGCTTGTTCGAGTCCGCCCTTGTCGGCCTTGCCGCCGACGCGGATGCGCTTGTAGAAGTCCGCAGGGTCACCACCGCTGAGCTTTGCCCAGGTGCGAGCGAGCGCATCTACAACGTGAGAGGTTGCTTCGGCTACTGGCTCAGGAGAGCGGAAGTGGTCTACGAGATTTTGTCTGAAGCTGTGTCGACCGCCAGAAATTGCTGCTCCGCGTCCCGTTTCTGTCTCAGGGACTTGAGCGCGATTCGTTTCATTATCGAAATGCTCTCTGGCGTTATCGAGGAGTCGGTTGATTGCTTCGTCGCTGAGCCCGAGTTCTCGACTGGCTTCTTTGAAGAATTGAGCATCCTCGTCACTCCCTGTCTTGTTCAGCGATTCGAAAGCACCTGTCCATTCCTTATACGCGGGATCGTTGGGTTTGTCAAATGCGGCACTCATAACGGAGTGATCGGAGTCCTTCGCGAACTCATCCTGTTTCGTTTGTTCCCACTCGGCATCGGCGTCGCGCTCCTGCTTCCCGGGATGACTGCTGACCTTGCGCCCGAGCGCATCATCGGCCACTGCCTGGATGAACTCGTGATCAGTCATCCCCTCCTGGACAAACCCTTCGGCTTCGGCCTGCGCCTTCAGCTCGTGAATCTTCGTCTTCTGATTCTCATTCATCAGCCCGGAGGTGCCCGACTGCTTCTGACCTACAAGCTCTCGTACCTCGTCGGACTCGTTAGGGTTCAGGCCGCCTTCGCGTCGCACGTATTGGCTCAGGGTCATATCCTCGACGGCGCGCTTGCCTCTCGCCGCGGGTTCCTCCATTGCCCGATCGTAGGTCAGGCGCCCGCGCTTCTTAACTCCCTCGTGAGCGTCCCAGGCCTGCTCGAACATCTTGGAATACTCGTTGGCTGGCCCAAACTCTTCGCGGAACTTTCGAGCAGCTTCGCGAAAGTCTCGAATGCCTTCCTTATGGAAGTCGTCAACGACCTCGCGCATAATGCGGTGGCCCTCTTCGGTATCGGCTTGGAAGAGCCCCTCTTTGTTCCCAGACCGCTCAGCTTGGCTCTTAGGAACCGTTAGTAGTTCGCTGAAAGGCCGGGTATCGGGCTGGTCGAGGCCGAGTTGTTTATGGAGATGCTGCGCGCGCTTCCAGTCTTCGGCGTTCAGCCGGGCCTTGCTCCCTTTACTGTGAAGAGCCAAGAACTCCTGGTAGTCCTCTTCATAGCCGGGATCTTCTGCCTTCTCTCCAGCGATCTCCAGCGGAGACTTCGCACGCTCAACGGGCTCCGCCTTGGCCGCCGTTCGACTCTCAACCGTTGGCGCCGCATCAAACAGCGCGCCTTGCTCCGCAGCCGACCCTCGCCTGCTCTTCGGTGCCGCCATCTCCCTTAGTAGCTGTTGCTGTGGTTCGCTTAACTCATCCCCAAACAGACCGCCCTGACGCAGGTAATCCTCAACAGATTCGCCGCGCTTCTTCAGGTCCTCATACTTGGCGCGAACGCGATCGGTCTCAACAGTACTCAGGCCGCTCGCCTGGAATAGTCCCGCGTGTTCATCGGCCGTTGGAGTCTCAGGGATGTGATGCTCGGTTTGTCGAGAGGCTGCCAGTCGATCGTAAAGAGTTTGTCGACGCTCAGGACCGCGAGGCGGACCATCGAAGTGACCGCCCTCGTCGCGAGGTTGGAAGGTTGAATGATGAGGCTCGGCAGGTTCGGTCTTTTCACCCAGCGGAATTGTTGTCGTCCCGCCATCCTTGTTGCTGAATGTGATTTCTTTGAGCGTGATCTTCGTGCCTTCGAGATCGTTCCGGCCGGAGTACTTTTCGCCGAGCCCCGGCTTCACGTACGCAACTGTCACGTGTGGCTTGTACTCCGGGTGAGTGTCGGTATGCGGCAGAGCATCGGCGATGATCTTGTTCAGTCGATGAAGATCAGGACTGTCAACCTCGGCGATCACCGCATCGGCAGTTCCGTTCTCGACGCCCTTGAAGGCGGAGGTCTTTCCTATCGTCGCCGTGATCGGTGCAGCGTTAGCGAGAGCGGCTCTTACCTTCTCGGAATCTGCGGTGTGGAGTCCATATTTGACGGTGATGTGCGGAGTAGTTTCTCGACCGTCGCCCGCGAGTTCGGCGTCCGGAATCGAGCGCCCCATATCGAGGACCGGTCCGGCTTGCTCCTTTGGAAGATCAACCTGCGTTGAACTGAACTTGTGAACCTTACCGGGCTCAGCGTCAGCCTTTGCAGCTGCGCGGGCCTCCTTGCCAGCAGTCTTATTCTTACCCATCGCGACCGTGGCTTCGTCGTAAGTCTTCCCGTGACCGGTGGACACCGTTACATCGTCGAACCCTTCGCCGATTTTGACGCGGACACCTTCGTTGATCGCCTTTGCGATCTCGGCTTCCTTACCCGCCGCTGAATCGATGGTCATTTCGTCGCCGATACCAGAGCGGTAGACTTTCGCGGTCGGGTCGATCTCTGTTGCGATCTTTTGAGCCTGGCCGAATGCGGCAGCGAGAGCTTTATCGCCAGCCCTGTACTTATCGGGATGCGTGTCGTTGACGATCTTGAAGTTGTCCAAGTCGCCGTGAACGATAGCGCGATCAGGGTCGGCATCGACGCTTTCGCGAACATCCTGCCACGCTCGCTGATTCCCGACTCCGGTCAGAGCGTCCGTTCTCGCTTCCTGTTTTGCCGCCTCTCGAATCGCGGCGTTCTCAGGCGCAATCAGATCGCCCGCACGATCCCGCATCCGGCGAAATAGCCCGCGCCTCTCCCCCTCTCGCGGCGGCCCCTGATCGCCTGTGCGACGATCAACTCCTCGACGCTCAGGTATCGCGGGGGGCTGAGGCTCCGTAGGCTGCCCACCGCTTGGCACCTCAGGAGTTTTACCGACAGGAAGGGTGTCAGCCGCCCGGTTCTCGATGTCATCCGTTCTGTCACGCGCAGGTGGAGCGGTTGTAACGGTTGGCTCCGGTGCGACGTTCGAAGCTGTCACGGTCTCTGTCGCGACCGTAGGTAACGGCTCGACCCTAGTGACGACGTTCAACCTGTTGGCCGGTGCGGACACCACCCTGCCTTTTCCATCGGCGCGCCTGATCATCACCGTGTTGCCCTCGACCGACTCGACCGTCATTGGCTGGCCGTGCGAGAGTCCGGGACGACTAACGATGTCGCCCGGTTGAAGTCCTACTTCTTTGGCTTCACCCGCTGATACGCCGCCTGGTGTTTCTTTGGGTCTGGCTGGTCCGCGTGTAGAGACCTGGCCCGGCTCGACCGGCTTCCTCCCTTGCCCTTCGCTATGAACGTCGCCGCCGCCTTTGACTTCGCTTCCTTCTCCGAGTCGCCCTGGTTGAGATACGACTCTTTTATCGCTTCGTATTGTTTCGGCATGGGGTTCTCCTTGAAGCTCCCGGGCTACTTGATCGTGAGCTTTCTCTGCAATTTCCTTTTCGCTGAGCCCATGACCCGCAGGGGAATGCGCGATCGCCCACCCAACGTCGAAGATGCGGCCAGTGAGAAATGCCCGTCGTCCCTCCGGCGTCTTCAGATCGACGTCGCCACCCTCGACCATTTGCGACCCGAGTCCGATTGCTGTATTGGCCAGCGATCGAGCCGCGAGCTTCGAGAAGTAGCTGAGCGCTGTTTTATCTATCGCACCGGCCGCGCCGCTCATTGCCCCCATGCTGCCGGCAGAAACGATGCCTTCGCCGATCGCCTTACCAGTCGGCGCACCTTGGCCGATCCGCTCGAGCGTGTGCATTCCGCCCAAGACAGGGGCGGCATATGGGCCCGCCGCCATACCCACGCCCAACGCTGTCGCCGCGCCGCCTGCGCCCTTCACTATGTCTTTCGCGAGTCCCGGCTGAAGTCCCCGCTCCTCGATATTCTGGGCGCCCTGAAGAACGCGATTACCAATGCCGTTCTCGGGACGCGAGGCAGCTTCCAGTTGTCCGGTTAGTTGATCGCGCTTCGCCTGCAGTTCGCGATAGCGGTCCGCATCCGGCCCTTCCATCATCGGATCGGGCGACGCGGGTCGATCTCCCGGCCCGCCGCGCTGGACGTCGGCCTGTATCATCTTTGACTGCAGCTGCTTCATCTCGGCGTCAACCTGCGATTGCTCAGCGGCTATGCGCTGCATTTCAGGAGTAGTGGCTTTCGTGAGCGCCTGTGGAGCATTCATCAGGCTCCCGACGGTTGCCATTGGCTCACTGAGAAACGTTCGGATGCCCTTGATACCGGTGTTGATTCCGCTCTCCAGCTTATCGAGCGCGTCTTCTGATTCCTCTGGATGCTGCAGCTCGTAAGCGCGTTCGGGAACTTCAAGTGGGCCTTCGATGGATTCTTCGGGTGGAGTAGCAGGTCCGGCCAGAGCAGGCTTAACCTGCTTCGCTCGATACTCAGTCAGCCAGGACTTCGCCCGAGCATCAACGTCCGGCGCCATGGCTGGGATTGCTACGTCTCCGGTTTCGTCGGCGCGGCCAATCATCTTTGCCATTGCCGTCGGCTCGTCGTATTCCGGATTCAACTCAAAGAACGGATTCTTACCAGTCGCTTCGGTGTAGGCCTGCGCCTCTTCTGGAGTGAATCCCATCCGTTCGGCGATCTTCGTGCTGACATCCTGAATCGTGGGGGCCTTGCCGGCAGACTGAAATTCTTTGACGTTGATCCTGAAACCATCGCCACCTGATTGCTTTGGCGCGACTACTTGATCGACGTGCTGCGCGACGTGTCCATCCGCCTGATCGGGCACATCGGTCACCTGTGGGCCTGCTGCACTCACGGGAGCGAGAGCGCCCTTTGCCTTCTTCTCCTCGGCCGCGTACTTCAGCGCCTCTTCCGGGGCCACTCCTTCTGCGGTTGCTCGTCGAGTGACGTCGGCTGTTTCCTCTGGGGTGAGGTCGAGGAGAGGGAGCTGCGCTTGCGCTGGAGATACAGCCGCAGGTTTTCTTCCAGCCCGCGCCCCGCTTCGAACGGGCGGAACGACGGATCCTTGAGCGCCTTCGACAGGTCGCGGAGGGTTGGTTTGGTCAAGCTCCCTCCCTTTCTGCGCTGAACGTCCCTCTGCTGCCTTCACCGCCTCATCGATCGAGTCGAACGCTGCGAACGGCTGCTTCGATCCGGCGGCTTGCGCGATCGCATCCTCTTGCGAAAGCTGCTTGCCTTGCCAGACCGAAGGAATGTTTGTCGGCTTCCCGCCGTTGACTCTCGGATCAGTGATCGTGATTGAGCGTTCGGTTGTGATGGAGCCGTCAGCATTCTTGATCGCCGGGTAGCCATCCCAAGTTTGAGGCGCGCCTTTGGCATCGCGACGCAGCGCGCCAGTTCCATTGGCGGCCTCGCTTTCGAGCGCTGCTCGCTTGACCTCTGGCGGGGGCGGTCCGCCTACTCGGGCAAAGGCCCCAGAAGCTTGCGGAGTTCCGCTTTGCGCTCCTCGTAGGTCAACGGAGATCGGAGGTTGAGCAGTTCCAGAAGCCGGTCCTCCTGCTCGCGGGTCAGATTGTGGAGTATCGGCACCCTTGAAGAATCCGCCTCGCTCGATCGCGGGGGAAGGGAAGTTGAGAGGTTGGAAAGGCGTTTGCGCAGGAGCATCCGGCCGAGACTGTGCTGTTGTCGAAGTCGGATCTCCCGGTTGAGGTTGATTACTTCCCGGCATTCCCGGCGTTGATCGCTGAGTATCATTTCCTCCACTACTACTGGATCGTACTGTGCCATTCTGGGTCCTCACTCTCTGCTGATACGTCTGTACATAACTCGATAGTTTCGGCGCAAGGCGAGCATCCTCCTGTTTCACCTTCGCGACGTAGTTGTTCGTTTCAGGATACGGATGACGGCCGGTCTTCGGGTTGTACTTCGGGATCGCACCTTCGCCCGCGTTGTAGCCGACGGCCGCCGCCGCCTTCGGGTCAGGATGATGCTGATTGTTGACGAGCAGGCGATGAAGCTCGTACACGCCGCCGCGCATATTCGTTTCAGGATCGTTGAGCACCTTGTCGGGAGTAGTCTTCAACGCACGCGCGATACGAACGGCGGTGCCAGGCATTATCTGCGCAGCGCCTCGAGCCCCGACCGGAGACCGGGCTGTCGGGTTCAGATTGCGACCGCTCTCAGTCTTGAAGATCGCGCCCGTAAACGCCGGGTCTACCTTCTGGCGGATGGATTCGTCTACGAGAAATTGCTGGCGGCCCTCTGGGGTTTTAAGGTTTGGTTTAACGCGAGTGAAGGCAACGCCGGTATTAGCAGGCGGGGAATCGGGTTCTTCCGGATCATCGTAGGCGCTGAAGGCCATGCTTGCTCATCGGGAAACGGGTATCAGGCGGGGTTGGAGAAGTCGAGAGTGCAGCCAGGCGAACAGCCGCGGGGATCGATAGCGTACGACTGAAACAATAGCCCTGAGTGCTCGACGTTGCAACCGATAGCACGTTGCCCACCGTTCGGACTGCGCGACATAGAAGGCAACCTCGTCTTCGTCGACGAGAAATAATCGTCCTCCGGCGAGGGCGAACGTGACTCCATCGAGGCGTTCAATCAGGTTGGGACTGTGTTTGTAGATTCGAATCGCGGTGAGGTCGCGATTGATAGGAGCGATCCGGCCACCAACCCACTTGGCTTCGATGCGCCGGCCTCGACCGTAGCCTTTGCCGAGAGCAGTGATGATGATTTGAGCATCAACTTTCAATCGAGTAATCCGCTGTTCTTTTTCTTCGTTCCGCCGACTCTCGACCCAGCGGTCGAGTTTGCGGCTGGACTGGTGAACTGACTCGCGCGAGGCTTGAACTTCACAGCCCCAGTGTCATCAAACTCAAGACTTGGATGTCCGCCAGCCACCTGCTTGATGCCGCTCAGTTCTTCTTCGAGCCTGTCGGCTTCCATCTGCCTTTCTTTGGCATCGGCCTCGCTGATCACTTTGCCCTTCCACACCGGCAGGGGCTTACCCTTCGTGTCCTTACCCGAGGGGTTGCCGATCTCGGTCATCATCTCGCCATATTCCTTGCTGGCTTGCGCGTGTTTGGCTCGAGTCTCGTTGTACTTCAATGCAAGACTCTTGGCTTTCTCATCTTGCGCTTCCGCGTCCTTCAGATCCTGGCGGCTTTGTGTGGCCTGGAAATGCCGTTCGGACTGCTCGCGCCCCGCGGCTCCGGAGTCAGGCGGCAAATTCTCGGCGCCAGGCGAAGGAACAAGCGCCTTCGTGTTCGGGTCATACATCAGCCGGCCGCCAGCTTCAAAATGAGGCACCTTATCAGGCGAGATCGTCTTCCCCCCGAGGCTCTCGTACACAGTCCCCTTCACGATCGCGGGGTCATTCGGCAGACCGTGCGCCGCATTGAACGTTACGTGATCCTTGGCCTGCTCATGCTTGCGTTGCGCTTCAGTATCCTGACGGGTCGCGACACGTTCTCCTGCGGTAGTCGCTCGATCCTGTTCGCGCTGCGTTCTGGCAACCCGAGAGTCGATGAGCTTCTCTCGCCCGGTCAGATTGTCGTAGTACTGATTCTGCGCCGCGCCCTGTTGAATCTTCCCCTTGTTTGCCTGCTCGATCACGCTCATCTCAGCCTGCGCTCGAGGCTCCCAAGTTGCCATCTCCCGGTTGTATTTCTGATCGTGTTCAGCTTGCGGATTCACCATTGCACCGGTGAAAGCGCCTAGTGCGGAGATTGGATTCAAGCCCGAGAGAAGGAGATTGCGCAGTCCGAACTTCGCCGCGTCTTTCAATCGCGAACCTACACCGCCGTGGTGCATCTCGCGCGTCGGCATCGGAGTCGAAGGCTTTACGTCGGCGAGCTCCGGCGCTTTGGGCGGCATCGGAATGTCTTCGTAGCTGGGGACGCGTTCTTGTGCAACGTGCCCATCGACCTGGCCAGCTGTCGGCGCAACAACTGCCGGCGCCGGGGACACGCGCGTTGCGAATGGATCAGGAGCAGGCGTTCCCTGAACACGGGTCATTGACCGATTGAATGCAGCTTGAGGGGTCAGGTCTGGCGCAGTTGGAATACCAGCACTCGAAGCAACGCGAGCGGAAGCAGCGTCCACCGGCTGAGGCTGAGAGTACGACGGCAGGTTGTCTGTCTCATCGTCGGGAACAACGCCCGGCCGTTGCCGGACGCGGCCAAGACTGGAGAGAACGCTTGCGATGTTCATACTTCCTCCGGCTCATACTCGTCGCACGCGCAACAGCGAGTGAATGCGCCACCTGTCTCGAGCGCAGGACACAGGCCAACGTGATACGGATGCCCACATTCGCAATCGGGCTTGAGTTCCTTCAGCGCCTCCTCCTGCGGATTCGAATACGCGGCGTGTTCCCACTGGGGACGTAGTGCGATGATTGCCTTCGTGACCCGCAGGTCCTGCTCGACATCCTCGGGCGTCAGCAACTCAAATCGCTTTTGCGGGTGATCCTGGCCTCGCGACTCAAGCAGCGAAACGTAATGCAAATGGTGCGACCCGAGAGGGTGATTCGGGTTGTTCAGGCGGAAGTCAGTGAGCTTGATCAGATCGGCTGCGTGTTCCCACTTGTCGAAAGGAACCGAAGGACTCAACCCCTCGACCTCTCCGGTTTTCAGGCTAACAGTCGGGGTCCCAACGAGTACGGCATAGCACTCGACATAAACCTTTTCCGCGATCTGTTCGGAAGTCAGCATCCGATTGTCCCCTCTTCGAGCAGGCACTTTGGGCACTCGCAGGGCGGCGCGGGAACGACGATCTCAAACCACTCGGCATCGAGGTCTTTGGGCTTGACGTGAACCTTTTCGCCGTTGACCGCAGCCCACTGAACGCCAGCAGCACGAAAGGTCTGCCGCTTGCGACGGTCAGACAGGGGAGTGTAGATTCGGAGGACGGCTGTGCTCATAAGCTCAGTTCACGTAGGCTTTCAACTCCTGCTCGACGAACGGCAAGAACTCACCAATCGTGGTCGGCATATCGCGAAGCAGTTCGATTACAGCAGGACGTTCAACGTCGGGATTCACGCTCTGCGCCAAGGACAGAAACATCCCGATTAACTCCTCGTACGTTTCACGTGATACATCCAGCGGGTTCTTCTGCGGTTGGCGGAAAACTCCCGTAAGATCGCCAAGCATTCGCAGGTGCTTGTCGAAAGTTTCCGACGCTTGGAGGATCAGCCGGCGGGGATCCGCGCGCTTCGTCTCGATCCATTCGAACGTGCGTTTGCCCGCCGCTGTTTGCTTCGCGTTGATCTGATCCAACAGCGCTTGCAACTTGGCTTTTACCCTCCGACTTCGACCGCCCTCTTCGTTCGGCTGGTTGTAAATCACCGTGATCTCTTCGGCTCTCGAGTCTAGCGAATAGGCTTCGGGATTGTCAGGATCAAGCAGCCACTCGTGACAAGCGTTCAGCAGCAGGTTGATCCGACGAAAGCAGGCCGAGAGCTCGGCTTGCAGATCGATCTCGCGCCGTTCGGTGTTGCGCTTGAGCGCGCCCTCAATGCGAGCGGCTAAGTGTTTTTTCTTGTGATCGCGGATATTTCGCTCAGACGCGAAACCGTACTTGTTGGCGAGCTTGATGTTCGACAGTTGGCCACGGATGATCTCCAGGTCGATCTGTTTGGCCTTCGGATGTGTGCAAACCGTGCAAGTCGTTGGCATTTGCTTTCCCGAGGAGGCTGGCGCCGAAGAGAGCGGGCAAGTGCACTGCTCCGGCGCCGACCGGTGAATCGTGACAGGCGAGAAATACCACAGGTAGTGCCCGATTGCAAGGAATAGCGGATTCCACGGGGAGTCCGAAACGGTGTAATGCGAGGATACCCCAATAAAACAGGCCGATAACTAAATTCCTCGAAACACCCAAGCTGGAAGTTGTGGGTTCGAGTCCCATCACCCGCTCCAACTATAACTTACAGTCAGCACAACGACTTGAGGAAATTCACAGGCCGTCCCATTGTTCCCGAGATTCCTCGTTTTCCCCGAGGGTGAAGACGCCAGAGGGAGTCCGTAAAATTGTGTGATCGAGATCTCGGGGAGTCCGAAAGAGTCGCGCATAGATTTTACCTCAGCCACCATCTCGCGATCGCTCGAGCAAGCTCAAACAAGCCCCAGAACGCGACGAGCGGTGTGCCAATCGTGACCACGATGAGCGTCAGACAGCCGCAGCCAGGGCCGAAGAATCCGCGCCCGCTTTCCGGTATGTCGTCGTCGATTGAGCCGCTCACTTGTCGTCCTCGTCGTCGTCAGGATGCCACCCGAAGAGTTCGCGGAAGACACGCTTCTCGTAGCGCCTGGCGAGCACCATCCCGACGATTACAACGGCACCGATGATCAGGAACGGAGCGAGGTCGTCCATCACTCGGCCCCTTCGACTGGCCGGCATTTCTTCGCGTCGATCCAGGTCCATTCGCCCTCTGCGTAGATCAGAAACCACGCCTCGAGTTGGACACGTTGAACGGCGTAGACCATTCGCGTGACGGACGGATCGTTGTTCGCGATGACTCAAAACATCAGGCCTCCATTGCCGGTTTCTTTGGGCGCGCCACTATTCGCCGTGGTCTCCACTCAATCCTCGTCGCCTTCCGCAGTCCGCAAAGCTTCTCCGTGCACCTGTCGCACCAGCCGGTGTAGTTCTTCAGGTCGCGAGTTTCGATCGCGTGCGGGGTCGCGCAACCGCGGCAGCGCACGATGAGTTTCAAGGGCTGTCGGATTCTCACGACGCCTCTTTCTCGGGCGGGTTCTCACGCATCTCGTCTTCGCGTTTGAGCACCGCGAAATCAGCCTGGCACTTGCGACAGTTCGCCACACGGTGAATGTCATCGGAGTCGTAATCGTGTTGCTCACTACTCATACAGGCCTCGCTCTTTCCATAAGTTTTCGAATCGAACATACTCACCGCGGAACCCGACCTTCACAAACTCTGGTGCTGGCCCCTGGCGTTGTTTGCTTACGATCACGTCCGCGAGTCCGTGATTCTCATCCGTTCGGCCGTAGTACTCGTCACGATGCACAAAAAGCACGTTGTCGGCGTCCTCCTCGAGGTTTCCTGATTCACGCAAATCGGAGAGTTGGGGATACCGCGGCTTGCCCTCTTTCACCGAGGCCCGAGAGAGTTGGGACAGGGCGATCACGGGGATGTTGAATTCACCGCTCGCGTCCTTGAACGCCTTCGCGGCGTCGCCAAGCTCGTGTCGAAGATCGCGCTTTGAGTTGAATTTTAGCCGGGTCAGAAAATCAACGATTGTGATTTCAGTTCCCTGTTGCTGCTTGTAGCGACGGAGTCGGGCGCACACCTGAGAGGCGGTTAGTCCGCGAGTGTCGTCGATGTGGAGCGGGATGCAATTCAACTCCCTCTGCGCGTGGGCTAGTTTCTCCAGATCTTCGCCGAAAACTTTGCGGTACCGGATCGCCTGCAGGGGCACGCCGGCGCGCATCGAAAGCAATCTCTGGCTCAGCGTCACCGTGCTCATCTCCAGCGAGAAAAAAGCAACCGGACGCCCCTGGATTGCGCAGTGCAAAGCGAGAGCCAGGCCGAACGCTGTTTTGCCGTTTCCGGTTCTCGCCCCAACGACAGTGAGAGTCTCGGGCTCGAATCCGATCATCACGCGATCGAGCTCAGCGAGTCCACTGTCAATCGCGTCGAGCGGCTTGCCGGTTTTGATTGCGTTGATCTGGTCAAGCGCGACGTCGCCCAAAGACCGGATCTCCCCTGTCTTCACTCCCTGCGATTCGTCGGTCAAACCTGCAATTGCCTTCTCGGCAAACTCGACTGCTTCGGCGCCGGTGGACTCCGGATCCATCGCATTCGACATAATCGCGTTGCCGATTTGCACAGTCCGACGCTGGAGATACTTCGAACGAATTCTCTCGGCGTACCACTTTTCGCCCACACCGGCGAATCCGTCGATCAGCGAAGCAATCCAGGTGGCGCCGCCGATCGATTCGAGCACTCCGCGGTCAGCGAGTAAGGCGCGAAGGGGGTGAAACTCGACGGGCTGGCCTTCGGCTTTCAGGTCGAGCATTGCCTCGTAGAGCAGCCTGCAACTCCGCTGGTAGAACTCTGGAATCGCGACGTCGATTTCGTCGAGCAGTGACGGTCGGAGCAGCAGGGTTCCGAGCAGACAGTGCTCGGCCTCGGGATCACTGGGGAGCCCAGCTTCGAGTAGTTTATCCATTCCCGTTCTCCTTCTTTTTCTTACGGTTCGCTTGGAAGAGCGCTATCTCTTCTGCATTCGAATATTGAGGTTTTTGGTTATCCTGGCTCGAATCTTCATCGCCCGGACGTTCCCGTTTGAGCCAGTTCTGCAGGTATCGCTGTGTGAGCTTGTGCCCTTCGCGGCGACAGTGGGCGATGAGTTTCCAGTAGGAGCGTTCGAGATCGATGCCGCGGTACGCAGGATTCTTAGCGAGATCCGCCAACCATTTCTGGTGCTCACCAGGAAGATCTGTAGTAGAACTTTCCGCCCCCGACCCCTCTACTACAGTCTTTCTCTCTCCTAAACTACCAACTGAATATGAAGTATTCTCTTTATATCTCTTTATATCTACATCTGACGCGTGACCGGGCTGTGACACGGGTGGGGACTCGGGGCGTGACGGACCCGTGACATTGTCCGCATCGTCGCCCTGCCGTTTCCGTAACTGCCGTAAACGCGCAGCTTCACGCGCATCGGCCTCACGTTTCATTCGGCGGTTCACGACCGTGACAGAGCCGTTACTTCGCTGGACCTCGCAAATCCGCTTCGTTTCCAGTTCGGCCAAATACTTCCTAAACTCAGCAGGGAAACAATGTGTGGCCCGCGCGAGGTCTTCTATGCTCCCGGTCAGGACGCCGCTCTGATTCTCATCGTGCATCCTGACCAGCATCGTGTCCCAAAGCCCTCGGGCGGCCAAAGAGAGGACGCGAGTGTCACGGTCCCAGGCATCCTTGTAGAGCTGGATAAACGGCAGCTTGGCCATCACTCCTCGCCTTTCTGATTTGCTGCCAAGTACGCCGCAATAAGGCCACTCTGAGCATCGGTGTCGCTGAAAAGCCATTCGATCGCAGACGCTAAGCGTGCCCTGTCCTTCCACTCCGGTGCGAAGACCATACCCGCCGCGATGCTGTAGATTTGTTTGTCAAAGAGTCCCTTTCGCCGCAACTGGAATAGGAGTTCTTCTGCTGCAGCCTGACCCCACCAGGTCTCCTCTTCGTGGCAGCGCTCACACAGCGTTACTAGCAATTCATCCAAGTGGTCCCAGGGCTCCTTCCCCCGCATATAGGCGCGATGATGGACGTGCAGCGTGGTAGTAGTGTCGCTGCATATCTGACAGGTCCAGTTATCGCGGCTCAGAATCTCGAGCCGCTTCTTCTGCCAACGCGGATCGCGGAGTTTCGCAAGATAGGCTTCTCGTCGTTCGTTCTTGTCCATACAAACCCCTCCCAATCGAGATTTTTCTGCGCCGCGAAGGTACGCAATTTTTCGCCTGGCCACAATAGATCTGTTTACTCGTCCTCTGGTTCTTCCTCGCCGGCCGCGTTTGGCTCAGTCAATTCGGGCTCGTCCTTGCGCTCGCGAGTCTTGATTACCTCGGTCCGATCGACAAAGACTTCCATCACCTTCCCGTCAGGCCCCGGATACACAAAACTTTCAAGCCCGACGCTGTTCAGGTAGGCCTCAAGCTCCTTCTTGGCGACCGTCTCCTGGTTGCTCAGCTCGACCCGCGAATACTTGGCCTTGTCGTATCTCTGCGCGAACCAGGTCAGCTGCGCGTGCTGTTTGCTGGTCAGCTTCGGAGGCGGCGGTAGCTCCATCCCTGGCAGCCGTTGGGCGGTAAGATCGCCTTCAGCCGCTTGCTCGGCTGGCGGCTCCTGTTCAGATTGCCCTCCCTTCTTCACGAGGGTTGGCTTTGGCCGCCCTTCCTGCTTCGCCAGCTCATCGGCAGATAGCTCAAAATCGTCGTTGCCTTTCTTTGCTGTGCTCATTTCCATTCCTCCTTCCAGTGGTCTTACCAGTTAAATTCGTAGTGTGCGCTCGTCGTGTTGCGAACGTCGGATTAATCGCTATGCTCTATCTCTGGACTATTTAGAGTTGCGCGTAGTTGTCCGACCTCTTGTTTCACGCTCTCCCACTGCCGCTGTCTTTTCTTCTCCAAGCGTTGGGCGGATTGTCGTAGTTGATCAGCTCGGGCTAGGCGCGCTTCGGCTCTTGCGACCTCATCGGCGGTTGGCGGTCGGTGGAGTTTCTCAATGGGCTTATTATGCATGTGCCATTTGCTGTGGCATCCCGCGCATAGCCATCTGATTTCCAGCGGCTTGTTGTAATCGTCGTGATGCGCCTGGATAGGCTCTCGCCCGTCCTTATGGGGTCGGGCCTTCCCGCATTCCTGACAGGCGGGAGGACGCTTTAGCAGGCCTATCTTTATGGCGACATTCACCACCCGGCAGGTTGCTACCCGAGACGTTCTATGGTCCCTGTAGAAGCCCTCCAAGACGCACAGAGGAATTCCCTTGTCGCGCAACTCGATCGCCTGTGTCTTCTGTTCCGGAGTAAGAAAGTCAAAAATCCGGTCGTCGTAAACCTTATTCATCTAATGCTCCCCGGTTCGGCTACTTCCGCAACGTAGGTAATCTCTTTCACTTCCACGTAGACCCACCGTCTACTGCCAGTCATCAGGTCTCGATGAAGGTCATAGGTGATGCCCTCGGTGTAGCGGTGAACGGTCCCGCAAAGACCGCAGTCGTATTCGCAGTGAACCAGTTGAAGCAGCATCGTCAGTCTCCAACCGCCACGGCTGCCTGGGCGATTGCATCTTCCTCTTCATCCGGATCGCCGAGATCAAACAGGGTCGGTATTGCAATCTCCTGCTCGGCCGCGGCGCAGTAAGCAGCTCCGTCGAGGAAGTAACCCGGGCTCAGCTCGATCCCAATTCCTTTGCGTCTGAGTTTGATCGCTCGATATGGAACCGACATCAGGCCGCCAAAGGGATCCAGTACCGTCTCGCCAGGCATCGTGTACTGGGTGATCGCCCGGTCGCAGAGGTCGAATTGCATAGGGCAAAGGTGCATCACCTTGCCCTTCGCGCTCTGAGCTCCGTTGAGCGTTCGCATTCTCGTGATGTCGGTCCAGACCTCTGGCGACCAGGATTGAGGCTGGAGCAACATAAAGTCGGTAGGCAGCCGGCCGCTGCCTTTGCAGCCGCACTCACAGGAGCCTTTCGATGCGGTGTGGATATGATCACATTGGCCGCACGTCTCCAGTGACTCTCCAAGCCTGACGTGCTCTTCGAAGTCGTAAACATTCTCGAGCGAGTGGCGCCGAAACAGTTTGAAGATCGCGTGATGCGGAATATCCTTCAGGTCCTCTGGGGAGAGAAGGCGGTTGCCGCTCGATCGACTGAAGCCGTGCGCGTCGACTTGCCACCTGCTTCTCGAATAGCGCGTCTTGAACTTCACAACCGGAACATCTGCATAAGCGTTTGCATCATCTGAGGGAGGCTTGCGGAAGATCAGTAGATATTCCGGCATACCCACTCCCATCTTGGAACCGTCCTTGCACTGCTCTGTCCAGCCGAGCCGATAGGTCTGCTTGTTCTCTCGCACAACATCGGTGACGATCGTCTTCATCCCCAGGTAGGCGAAGCCGTGCTTCTGGTAGTGCTGAACGCAATCGATGTGGAAAGGGTAGACGGTCTGGAAGCCGAGACCATTGACTCCACCTGGTACGATTCGGTCTTTGACGTGGATCGCAGCCAGCCGCCCGGGCTGAAGCACTCTGAACAGATTCGGCGTCAAGAAATCCATCTGCTCGAAAAAGTGCTCGTTGTCATCAGAGTGGCCCAGGTCGGCATAGTTCGGCGAGTACTCGTACTGTGTGGAGAACGGTATCGAGGTCAGAATCAGATGAACGCTGTTGCTCTCCATCTCCCGGCACTCAAGAATGCTGTCGTTGTTTACGATCGTGTGGTTCGGGCCCTTGATCTCCACTCGCTCGACGCCGAAGCCGCGGGTGAGCTCTTTCATCATCGCTTCCTGAGAGAGCCCGTATTCACGAATGATGTCGGTCATCGTCTTGCACATCTCTTCGTGCTGCGCCCACTTGCGTTGAAGAGTCTGAAGGACCGATCGCTCGCTCTCTGCGTATATGATGTCGATTCTTACCCGATGTGGCTGAAGGTATCGCCGGATCCGATGGCAGGCCTGGATGAAGTCATTGAACTTGAAACCGATGCCAACAAAGATTGCCCTGTGGCAGTGGTATTGAAAGTTGCAACCTGAGCCAACGAGGACGGGCTTGCCAGCCAGATATTTAGTACGCCCCTCGCTGAAGTCGATTACCGCGCGTTCTCTTTCGTCGAGGTCCTGTGTCCCGTAAACCGTGACGGCCGATGGGACAGCTTTCTCGATTGCGCGCCGCTCATCCTCCAGATCGTGCCAGAGCAGGAAATGATCATCCGGACTCTCAGCCAGGATCTCTTGCATCTTCGCAACACGCTGCGGCAATGTATCTCGCTTCTCTCTGGCCGCTTCTACGACCCCGTGAGTGGAGTCGCGATACATTCGGTATTGGCCGTCAGGTTCTGGGAGCGCGGTCGTGTGATCAACGTTAACCTCGTGATAGACAACCTCGAGTTCAGGGAGATCGTAGCCGGTGGCGTCATAACCGAGATCCGCCGGCGACTGCAGGAAGAGCGCCCAGGTCGAAACCCACAACCAAAACTCTCTGGTTTTGTGCGGATGAATAGTCAGGTGATCAGCTTTGGTGGAGTCGCGTTTGAAGAAGCGAGTCTTCGCGGCCGAGACATCGGAGATCTCGAGGAATGCGGCATAGGCCAGTAGTTCAATGTAGTCGTTCGGTGAGGGAGTAGCAGTTGCAACGAAGCGATACTTCAGCTTCTGGTTCCCTTCGAAGAGTCGCATAAACTCCCGGAAGGTCTTCGTCCCGCCGAAGCCGCGCAAGCAGCTCGCCTCATCGAGACTAATGCAATCGAAGAGATTGACGTCCAAGCGACCATCTCTGATCGATTCATAGTTGGTCAAAAAGATGTTGACGGCATCGGCCGCGAGTACTTCTTCGCTGAACCGAACGAAGGTCGGCGCCTGGTCCCAGCCGAGGAGCTCAACCGCGTCGTGCTTGAATTCCTGGCGCACGCCGAGAGGGGTAACGATTAGGGCCCGGCCGATACCCAAATGCTTCAGGACGAGCCTGCAGATCTCGAGCTGCTGAACACTCTTGCCGAGTCCAAAGGCCTCGAACAGCGCTCGCTGACCGCCGCGTAGCCCCCATCTGACCCCGTCCCTCTGGTGAGGCATCAGGACAGGGTTAATATCCTCATCGGAGACAACAAAGCCAGACTCGTGCTCCAGGTTGATCTTGTTGCGCAAGAACTCCTGATAGTCGTCAGTCGCAATCTTCTTCTGGCGTTTGTTATCTCGACGCATAACTGGCTACTTAAAGCTCCTGGTGGCATAATCCCACCGGCATTTCCCACAACTCTTCTTCCGCTTCCCACCGCTCGGAAAGAGGTCACCGCACTTCCTACACTCAATCTGCTCGCTCAACCCCAACAGCGCCCGGGCTCTTTCGCGCCAGCCGACAGCGCCGGCCAGGGCTTCACGAAGGATTGCTACCGCCGCGGTGTCGCTGATGACCAGCTGCTTGCGCTGGCGCAGGTCTTCGGCGAGCCGCTCGTTGGTTGCGACGACGCGATTGAAGGCCGAGGTGGCGATTGTGATCGCCTTTGTGAAGTGGTTTTTGGAGGTCAAGCTTCGGCCTCCCCCGCAGTCGGCCAGTCCTTGATACGGGCCATTTCCCCAAAAAGGGTTTGGGCATCCTCTAGCTTTGTAAATTGAATCCTCACGTAGTAATCGGGCGAGCTGGATACGCAGGTCATAAAACCCTTGCGAAGCTTCGCCTGAAATTTCCGCATATCCCTTATCGCCTCAAGATCAAGCGACCCAGTCGTCGGTAACGCCACTGGCTGTTCCGCGGCCCGAAGCACATCCCGGACAGCCAGCTGCAATACATCCGCATCGCCGAGTTCAAGGCAGGCTTGCAGGTAGGCCAAGCGTTCCGCCTCTGTTCGCAACCTCTCGTCAAGATGCTGTTCGTAGGACTTACTCACGATTCCTCCTATTCATACCCCTCGCACCCCAGCGGGCAGTAGTACTCGCCGCCATCTCCCTGGCAGACGCATTCAATGGTTCCCGCACCGCCGCACTCCGGGCAGTCGCGCCACTCCGCTGGTTCCCCGCAGGTTGGGCAGGAAGGGCCGTCCTCAGCCATACAAAGCCTTCCTCACGCGCTTCTCAATTCCACGCATATTCCACTTGTCGAGCGCCGCGATCTCATACCTCGGAGCCGGTCCCAGGTCGAAGAGTTCCGAGCGTGCCTGGCGAATCTGATTCAGCAGCGGCCGATTGAAGCTTTCGCTGGGGCTGCCGGCGGCGTCAGTGCGAATGCCTGATGCGCGTTTGCGATGTGCGAGCACGGCGAGGCGCGCCAGCTGTCGAGCGGTTGGTGTTCTCATAGCTGCCCCCAGTCCTCTCCGAGCAACGGCTGCGCAGATCCGTCGCCGAAGATCTTTTCGAGCATCACGTCGGCAACCGGTTCGTCACCCGACCACTTCTCTGGCCAGGTGTTCTCTTCGATCAATTGCTCGATTCGGGATTGCTCTTCGTCGTTGATGAGACTGATTAAAGGTCTACCGGTGGCCCGAGCCGCGGCGTTGATCTCGTCCTGAACTCCGAGGACAATTGATAGGCCGTGCCGGCGGGCATCCATCGTGAGCGGCCCCATCCTCTGTGGGTTGGCCGCGATAGAACCGTCCTTGAGTCGCTCGGCTCCCGCCTGTCGAAGTCTCCACCGTGGCTCTCTTAGTTCACGGTAGAGCGGCCGCAGTCGCTTCAACGGGCAGAGGTAAGCCCACTCAGGTAGCTTTAGGATTGCGTCAAGCGCAGTGTCTTTCGTTGCAAGCGGACAACCGATGCAACCTGTCCGCGCGTTCATCTCTTCTGCTTCATCGCCGCCGTATACCGTCGCCACTGTCCGAGTCGGGAAGCCTTCAAGCGGTGCGTGCGAGGCCAGCCACGCCCAGACGTGACACACTCTCCAGTGAAGAAGCGGCGCCAATGTATCTGCGACGCTTTCAGGTGTGCTCTGTTGAAACCAACCTTGCCCACATTCGCCGCCGTCTCTCGAGCACGAGAGAGCGATCCTCTGATCTCGAGCGGCCGACTCTCCGACTCGAACGCCGGTCAGCATCAAGAGTTTCTCGCCGGCGCGTTCACGTTGACCGCGTAGAGCTGCAACCATCGGATCAACTTTGATTTGTCGCGTGCACCATCGAAGCGTGTTGTTGTTTGGTGGAGGAACTCCTCGACCGAGGATGTACACGAAATAGCGTTTGTCCATCGGAGGCAGAACGACGTGAGTCTCAATGCCGCGCTCGCCCAGGGCGTCCATAATGCCCATCGCTGAGACCCAGAGCGGTGGCAGCTCCTGGCGCGTGTCCGCGTAGAAGACCGTGAGGCTTTCGGGAGCGGGAATCCGTTCCTGTTCGATCAGGACAGCAACCAAGGAAACCAGCGCCGACGAGTCCTTGCCGCCAGAGAAGGCCATGGCCCAGTGCCGATACTTCAGACCATAGGCCTTGAGTGACTCGACAGTAAGGTCGATCGCCTCTGGGAGCTTCATTCGGACGTCGTCGAAGATGTTTCCTTGCTTGGTCAACGTGCGACCTCCGACATTTCTTGCAGTGCCACTTCCAACCCGGCTGGTGGCAAGAACCAAAGTGAAGCTTGATAGCGCCTCTTTGCTTCAGGAGTTCCTCTCAAGTCGCACGCAGCACCGATGATCTCTTCCTCCGTGCGCCGAAGCCGTCGACGAAGATGGAATGCTTTGCCCGTCCATTCTTCCCACTCGCCCAATAGTGGAAGGCCCACACCCTCCAGAGCGTGATGGACAACGCCTCTGAGAATTCGACTGTGAATCTGGATCAAACCGCTCGATGCGCTCGCGTGCCAAACTGGCCCGCCGTAACCTTCTTCGATTCACTCATAACCGGAATTGACGGTGATGATCAGACTGTAGCCTTCGTCGCTCAGGTGATGGAACGCGGGGTTCATCGTCTCAAAAGCGAAGCGGCAGTGATTCTCGAGCGCCACACGTTGTTTGTGGTTCACTTTGCGACCTCCGGAAATTCGCGGACGCGTAGATCCGCTGGCCATTCATCCGGGTTGCCGCCCTTCTTGTCTTTGAGAAGAGTCGTCCAGTGAGCTCCTTCGTCTTTGGGTCGCGTCCGGTGGTCGGTAGTTGGCTTGCTGCCCATTTGCTTCACAAACACGGGCACGCCGGCGGCTCGGAATTGCGCGATGGTGTCTCGCGCCCACTGGACATCGAAGGGTCTGGAATGAGGTCCGGATTCTCCGCCGATTATTACCCAGTCAACTCGGGGATATATTTCCAGGTCTTGCGGTTGGCTATGTTGACGATTGAATTGAGACTCAGACCGTACAGCTTCGCTATCTCGCTCCGCGCCATCGCCTTCTGGTCGCAGAGACTGCGAACCTCTAACACTTGAGCGGGTGTCAGCTTGTCGCCGTTCATCTTCCGAGGTCGAGCGATCTTGCCCAATTCGTGGATCGCGTGGAGAGTGTTCTGCGGATGGGTCAGGAGTTCGAGATTCTCCGGTCTGTTGTCGGCTCCGTTCCCGTTTTTGTGGTTGGGTTCCATTGCTGGCGGAATATCCTTTTGGTTGGCTGTCATCCAGACAACCCGATGCGCATCCACGCTCCATCGCTTGTCCCCGACAGTCGTGAACATCACTCGTAGATAAATGCTGGAGTTCTCCCGCCTCTTCCCGGAACTGCTGGTTTCCGCCCGGCGTTTCTTGGGCAAATCCTTCCAAAACGGGGGCGACCCGATTTTGCTCCCGGCTATCAGCCGCCGGTGTCGCCAGATACGCCCCTTGTCGTCTATCGAGAATACGCCGATCGCCAACAGCGCCAAGAATGCCTGATCGTCCTTTGTCATTCGGTGTGTGTCCTTTGAGATATTCTGACAGATCCACGGACGAGAGTAAAGGTTCCGCGCTCACCCACCGAACAGCGGCAGGAGTCTTGAGGAGCCAGGGGATTCTCTCGTCTGCGGTCTTCTGGTCTTCAACGGAGACGCCGAGCCAAGCGTTGGAAATCGGTATGTTGACAAAGGATCGCTCGTCTTGTTCGAAGGTGCATTGCAGAAGAAGGAATTCATCGAGCTTGTACTTCGAGACGGTTCTGAAGATCCGCTCGGTCAGACGAATCCAGGTATCGCGGCTGCAGAGGTAGTCGCGCATCCTCTCTGCGCGCTTAGTGAGCACTTGAAAGGTATGCTGCGGGCAGAGCGCCATCACGGCGAAGACTCGATCAATCTGCTCGTCGCTCAGTCTTTCGTGGAACAGGTCGCTCATCGAGTTGACAAAGATTCGGCGCGGCCGCTTCCAACGCAGTGGTACTTCTAGCTTTGCCTCGACAAGGCGGACCTCGCCCGTCCAAACAGGCCCGTTGCTGGTCAAGCGAGTGAGCCCCGAGTACGCCTGAGGCCCAGTGCGCGTGCCCGCCTTCGTAGTCCTGCTGTCGCCAGAGAAGCGGTGCGCCTGCTTCATGGCATAACAGTTCGTGCAGCCCGGCGAGACCATCGAGCATCCGCGCGTCGGATTCCAGGTCGCCTCGGTCCATTCGATTGCTGATTTGTCAGACATATTCAAACTCGATCCGGTTGACTTCTGTATCCAACTCGCACCCGTTGAGGGCGCAGAAGAACTCAGCGAAGACCCCGGGCCACTGCAATTCAGGATGGTCCTTGAATCCCTCCTTAGTGGTTTCGCCGAATCCATACGCAGTGTCTTTTATGAGGCGAGACAGAGGCTCAGGCCGCGTGCTGACGATACGAATCTGACAGATGACAACTACCTCCTCGCCCTTCTTGAGCCCCTGCCCCTTCTCGATCGCGTTCACGATTTCGCCAGGCTTCAGGAACCACCAACCGGTGCGCCGAGTGACCGTTTTTGTGCGGGCGCGAACCTGTGGAGTAGTTTTGGAGAAGCTCATATTGCGTGGCATCAGAACAGCTCCTCCGTGTATCTGAACCCTTGGAACCCGCGTCTCTTCACCGGCTCGTCAGGCCAGACCACCGGACCGGTCAACACCGCAAGCCACTTCGGATGTCGCGTCGTGTCATCCCAACAATGCAATCCTGCGATCGAGTCACCTGGCTCCCAGCCTGCGATGTTCGCGCGGACTCGAATCTCGCCGCCCACCAGAATGTAGCAATGCAGGACCTCAACGGTCGGCTTCTGTCCGAACGCGATAAGGACGTACTTGCCGTCTCCGCTCTCCATCTCTTTGAAGGCGCGCATCATCCGGCGATACGCGCGAGCACGTGCGTCTGTCGCCTCGTCGCCAGTGCCACCGGCGCCGAAGTAAGGCAGCGTTCGAATGATTCCCGTTGGCCGCTCTTTCACAATCCCAACCTCTTCCGCACGACCGCTGCGGCGTCCTGAAGCTTCACAAAGAGTTCATTATTCCCGGTCTGAATATTGTCGGGATGCAATCGCTTCGCGGCTTCCTTGTAGGCTGCTTTAAACATCACCTCCGACGTCCCGATGTCGGCCGAGAAGATCCTGGCAAGTCCCGTATGTGAGGCGATGAAGGCGGCAGCCTGAGACCAGTCGGCGAATCCATTCGCCTTCGCCTCTTCGCTGGTCCCCAGCCTCTTGTATCCCTGATACTGGCTGCCACTCTTATTGACTCCGTGACGATCGACAGCGCGCAGGGCTTCGAGCGCCAGACTGATCGCCCTCACGTTCGACTGCCAGTCGGTGTATTGATCGGTCCAGTAGGAGAGCGGCCCGTGCTTTGAATTGAAGGTAACGATCACGCCCGGGTGAGAAGGTCGGGCATCCGCTCGAGGTCGACCGTCGAGGCGAATTTCGCTTTCGTCGAGAGCAAGCTGAAAGAGGATCTGCTTCGCGTTGAGATGATTCAACTCGCGCTCGAGATGAATGAGCGTGCGCGAGTAAGAGGTCGAGAATGTCCCTCGCTTGCGCCGGCCGTGAGGCGTCAGCTTGTCCGGCCACTCAATGATAGGCTTGCAACGATAATCGAGACTCACGGTTACTCCTTCGGCCTGATCTCTATTGCGTTATCCACTTTGTCGGAGGGACCGGCATAGTGAGTCGGCGGCAGTTCCACCCGAACCTTTTGCCCTGGCTGGGGCGTGATAACAGCGGTGTCGCCGTCTTCGTGCCAAAGGATTGATTGCTTCATTCTGCCTCCTTGGGTCCGTTAAGCGGCCACCATCCGAGTCCCTTCATTTGCGCTTTGACCCACTCTTCCGTTATCTCTTCCTTCTCGTCGATCGATCCGATAGCAACCATCACCGTGTGCATTCCGGGCGTTGTCTTGAAGCCTTCGGAGATCTTTCGGAGGTGGCAGGCCGAGCGCCTCATAATGGGCCACCAGGGCCAGTTCCACTCGCGCCTTATCAATCTTCGCCTCCGAATAGTCGAGAGCGGCAAGCCGATCGATGATCTTCTGTGTTCGTTCGCTAAACTTAGTGCTCATAACTGTTCTTCCTAAAATCCAAGCTCCGGATCTTCTGGAGCAGTCCACATCATTTCTCGCGCGCCAAAGGTGGCAATCAATAAAGCATCTACCACTCCGGTGTGATCGATCCTGCAGCGCTCGTTCGCTCTTAAATCCATCGTCGGGAACATCGCCTTTGCTGCGAACTTGGCGCGGGCCTTCGTGTCTCCACTCCCGGCCGGCAGCATCCTCGGCTGCCACGAACGCGGATGAACAAGTTTGTATCCGATCGGAATTCCCGCGAGCAGCCCTTCGAGCGCGCCGAATCCGCGGCCGGTCATAAAGGTGCTTGTAATCCCCTGCGAGGGCGCGACGGTAACCGGGATATGGCATTTCGGGCAGTGGTGAACTTCCGGCTTCGACTGTGGCTGCTGAGTCTCGAGATAGCAGAAGGCGACATCCTGTTCGACCAGGAAGCGGCGAATCGCAGGCAGATCATAGAAGGTCTTCTTCTTGCCGTCGGTCTGTTTGATCTCGATCGTGGGAAGAGGGAACTTGACCGGCGGCTGGCCTGGCTCAAGGACGACGATAGCGCCAGCGGTGACACCGGGATCGATTCCCGCGAGCCTATGATTAGCTGGCCGAGCTTGCGGCCTGACAGGCGCAACGTCCTGCTCGAAAAGAGTCGATGCGCTCATTTGCCTCGCTCCTCGAAAAGAAACTGCTCCCCGATGCGTTTGAAGGCGTTCTCGGCTTCAGCTAACTCACGTTGCGCCACGTCCATCTTCGTATGCGCTTGCAGCAAGATAGCGATCGCACGTTCAATGCTCGCGTGCGGAGGCTCAACCTCTGTCTTGCCGGAGCCGTGACACTTCGCGCAGGTCGTCCACTCTTCGTCGGTTGAATCCTCAGCGTAGGGATAGCCCGCGGATGCGGGAGAAGGGGGGAACGATTCGACAGCGTCAAACCGTTGCTGCTCTTTAGGCGATTCGGGTGTTGGCTCAAACCGATCGCGGTGCACCTGGATTCGGTAGGCATCCCGCAGCGTGTAATACACGCCGCCGTGCCCCTCTCCCTCCTGCTGATACCAAAGCAGGCCGCCAGCGTTAACCGTCCATCCCGCCCGCTTCAGAAGGTGGGCCTTCACTGTCGCTGGCAGTTCAATCCCCTCACGTTGGGCTCGCTCGATCTCATCCTGGTAAGCACCGCTCAAGGTCTTGTAGCTGGTGAGGTCGTAGTCTCCCCGTTTCCACCAGAGCGTGCACGCAGCATCAGCTGGCAGCCAGCCCCGCGACCTTATAAAGCCTTCGTGCGTGAGAATCACTTCGCTTTCCATCTCTCCCTCCTAATCGCCTGCCAGCTCATACGTGGTTTGAAAAATGTCATCTTTGCACGGGTAAAATTCACCCTTGACGCCCTTGATGATCCAATCGCCATCAGACACGTTCATGCGACCCTCTAGCGTTGGGATAGTGATTTCGCCATCAAAGAAGAGCCAATCACTGATATTTGCACCCTGTTGAGCAAGCCAATTCACGATTCGATTATTGCCAAGTTCGGCTTGATATTTAATGGCTTCAATCACGACTGGCTTCTTTCTGAATTTCGCCATTTCTTCCTCTCATTCAGGTCACCGCA